>ERZ780013.171-NODE-171-length-28482-cov-4.18824_pt1 | contig 28482 bp, 20 predicted proteins | sample MGYA00511178_ERZ780013 | MGnify/ENA primary metagenome ERZ780013 (study PRJEB29588, sample SAMEA2149568) | human gut metagenome | biome: human gut; feature: human-associated habitat; material: faeces | place: Denmark | collected 2008/2010 ... | reverse complement strand
CTGGAATCCTCCTTGTAATAAAATAGATTCCAGTAAAAAATGATTGTAATGCGTCAGCCCTGAACGGGTTTTATACGCAGAAGTCGTATGTTTCAAATCAGCAGCTCCCTATATCCAGAAAAAAAGCTCCGGAGATTCATCACTCGAAATCTCCGGAGCCTGAAATAAGCTTCGTGCACGCTATTCTCATGGGATGCACGAATGGATAAAAGAGGTATTATACTGGCGCGTCTTTTTCAACACGCAATACCCATCCACTTCACGATAAACGTCCCAACGACTTGAGATATGCTGTCTCCTGTATCTTGTAATTGGTTTGAGCTTCGATGAGATGACTGTAGGCTTCCTGCCAGCGAGTCTGGGCATCCAGCAGATCAACCAATGTCTTCATCTGCTCCTGGTAATTCAAACGAGTAATCCGCAGGGCTTCTTTCGCCTGTGCAAAAGCCTTTTCGGCCGTTTCAATCAGCTGGAAAGCATCCAGCAGGCTGCGTTTCTGCTGCTCCACTTCGATCGCCATCAGTTCCTTGTTGTGTTCGAACAGCAGGCGGCTGTTGGTAGCTTCCACTTTGGCTTTCTTCACTTTCTTGTAATTCTCGCCAAAATGATAGATAGGAATGCTGGCCGAAAGCATCAGGGTTCCGATCCCGTCTGAATTGCCGACACCGCCAATTTTAAAGCCTCCATAATAGGTATAGCCGCCACTGAAGCCAATCGACGGTAAGTAATCGGCCCGGGAGAGTTTAATATGCTGTTCTTTCAACTGGATATCTTTTTCCAAGAGTTTCAATTCCGGACGGGAAGAGAAATCAGTATCCAGCACAGCGGGGCAAAGCTGTTCTACCACAATGGCCGTATCTGTTGGGACAACCTCTGTATCAAACGGAACACCTATTTTCTGACACAAGGCCAGGCGTGCCAGCTCTTTTCCGGTCTGTGCCCGTTTCAGCTGGTATTCGATCTGGCTTTTTTCACTTTCGATGGTCAGCAAGTCGTTCCGGGTCGCCATTTCCACATCCACGCCAACTTGTGTCTGCTGTAACAGTTCGTCCATTTGCCGTTGATAGTCTTCGAGCAGCTTTACCTTCTGACAAACGGAGACGTACAGCCAGTAGGCTTCGTCGGCATCGGCTACAACGTCGGCCGTTTCTTTCTGCTGGTTCAGCTGACTCATTTCTGCCCCAATCCGCGCCGACTGATAACCGGCCCGGATCTTTCCGCCGGTATAAATGGGCTGCGATACGGATATGCCTGCCAGATAAACGCCTTTCATGCTCAGATTCACGCCTTCTTGGATGGTATATTCCTTCGGTGTGTAAAAGGCTCCTGCCATACCGCTCACATTTGGCAGGAAATTGGATTTAGCCAATTGTTTCTCGATCTCTGCATTCAGGCGGTTATTATCTGCAACCTGCAATGACTTGTTTGACTCACGGGCCATCTGGCGGCATGTTTCGTTGGATATTTCCAAGCGCTCTTGTCCCAGCATGCGGAACGGCGACAGGAAACAGCCTATACCTATTATATATATCAAAAACTTTTTCATGTTTGTATTACTCCTCTGTTTGAGGTTTTGTGACTTTAAAGAATAATGCGTAAAAAACGGGCAGTAACATCAGGGTGATAATCGTACCCATCGTCAGACCTGCCATGATAGATACGGCCATCGAACCGTACATCGGATCGGTAACCAGAGGCAACATACCGACAATCGTCGTTGCCGAAGCCATGATGACCGGATTGGCACGGGCAACTGTTGCCTGAATGATGGCGTGATACGGATGCATGCCTTCTTCTTTCATCAGCCGGTTGATTTCATCGACCAGCACAATCGAGTTCTTGATCATCATACCCATCAGGCCGGCCATGCCGACGGTCGCCATAAACGTAAACGGCAAACCGGTAGCGATCAGGGCAGGAGCTACACCCACAATCACGAAAGGCAGGCAAATCAGAATCAGGATCACCTTGCGCCAGTCGTTGAAAAGCAGCAGTAAGACGGTCAGAACGATGATCATCGTCAACGGATAATAATCAGCCAGCGCTTCGGTCGATTCATTCTGCAGCTTGATTTCTCCCATCCAGCGCATCGAATAACCCGGAGAGAATGGAATCGACTCGATCTTCTCCTGGATTTCCTTCTGTACTTTCATCGGTGATGAGCCGTTGTCGTAATCCGGATCGCATTCTGCTTCGATGGCCCGCATACAGTCATAGCGGTAAACGGTTCCTTCTTCCCAGTCGAGATCCAGGTCTTTCGTTACATTACTCAGCGGTGAACTTTTGAAGATCTCGTTTTCCACATCAGAAGCCTGCATGGCACCGCTCATCAACGCCTTCATGTCGTTGTCTGAAAGATTGACGTTCGGCATCATGGTCCAGACTGGCACATCGTTCAGATCCTGAATCTTGCTGCCGTCGGCATTCCGAATTTGCAGATTAACCCGGACAATCTTGTCCTTGTCGTGCAAGGCTCCGACCGTCAGCCCATCGGTTGCGGCCATCAGCGCATTCCCGACATCACTCCGGTTAATGCCGGTCCGCCGTCCGTCCATCTGCTGATAATGAGCCACCAGACTCTTGTTCCGTTCTTTCCAGTTGTTCTGCACCGAATACGGATCTACCGATTTGGCTTCGCGCATGATCTGCTCTGCTTCGGCACTCAGGCGGCGCAGCACTGCCGGATCCGGACCTTTAAACTGGACTTCAACCGTATGTGACGTACTGATGGAGAAGTTATAACGGCGGGTACGGATATAAGCCTCCGGATATTCTGCCCGAAGGAAAGCCTTCAGATTGGGAATAATCTCACTGCAAGCCTTGAAATCTTCGCAATCAACCAGCAGTTCACCGTAACAATCTCCGCCATTCGTCATCGGGCGAACCAGACAATAACGGGCTGGAGCGCTACCCTGACTGGCTGTAATCCGTTGTATCTGCGGATATTTCTCCTTCAGTTTATCCGTAATCTCCAATAAATCATGGCGAACCTTCTCCGGGTTTGTCTGCGATGGCATCCAGTATTCCACAACAAACTGGTTGTAATCAAAGTCTGGGAAGTATAAGTTCTTCACGTAACGGAACGACCAGCCGGCCAAAACCAACAGAGAAACCGATACGGCCAGCGTCACTTTCTTATGATCTACCAAGAAGGAAGTCATTTTCCGGACAAAACGATGGATCGGTTTGTTTAGCACTTCATCCTGACCTTGTGGATGTTCCTTGATACGTGGCGGCAAGAACGTCTTGGCAAACATGGGCACCTGCGTCATGGCCAATAACCAGCTGATGAGCAGACTGACACACAAGACGAGGAACAGGTCGTGGGCATATTCGCTGGCAGAACCTTTCGCTAAGAAGACACATAAGAAGGTAGAAGAAGCAATTAGCGTAGCACCCAATAAAGGCCAGGCCGTTTTCCGGCAGATATTGAAGAGATACTGCTTCGGAGCCAGTCCGCGGCGCTTATCTACCAGAATACCATCCAGGATGACAATAGCGTTATCCACCAGCATGCCCATGGCAATGATAAAAGCTCCTAATGAAATACGTTGCAAGGTCGTGCCTAACATCAGCAGAACCGGGAAGGAAGCGGCAATCGTCAGTACCAGGCCAGAGCCGATAATCAGTCCGCTTCTGAAACCCATGGTGAAGATCAAGGCAAAGACAACAATCAGGACTGATTCGATCAGGTTGATCAAAAAGGAGTTGATTGCCTGATTCACCTTGTCGGGCTGGAAGAAGATCTTTTCTGCTTCGAAGCCGGCGGGAAGCGTCGTCATCAGCTCCGCCATGCGGGTTTCTACCCTTTCTCCAACTTCCGTTACGTTCACATCCGGTTCGGTCGACAGCATAATGGCGATTGCCGGCTTGCCGTCTACCCAGAAACCATTATTCTGCGGTTCCAGATAACCACGTTCTACCTGCGCGATGTCGCCCAGCCGGATCTGTTTCCCCGTCATGGTCTTGATCAGCAGGTTCTCAATATCCTTTTCATCCTTCAGCTGATCGCTCACCCGAAGTTGTATCCGGTTGTTTCCGGCCTCATACTTTCCGGCTTCAACTGTTTTATTGGCTGCATTGATACCGCTCATGATTTGAGTAGCCGTCATGCCGTTGCGGGCCAGGTTTTCCTTGGGCAGCGTAATCGTAATACATTCATCCCGGCTGCCGAATAAAGTCACCCGCTTGACACCGCTCACGCCCAACAAGTTCCGGCGCAGGTATTCGGCATACGTAGTCATTTCCCGGTTGTCATAGCCGTCGGCTTTCAATGCATAGAACATCCCGTAGACATCGGACACATCATCAATCACCATTGGTGTGCTGCAACCGGCGGGAAGCATGGCGGACGCGTCATTGACTTTCCGGCGCAGTAAATCCCAGTATTGCTGCACCTGACTTTCGGGAACTGTCATTTTCATCTCGACCGTTACTAAACCCATGCCGTTCGACGATTCGCTTGAGATATAATTCACCTCCGGCATCGACCGTAAAGCTTCTTCCAGAATGGAAACTGCCTCCAGTTCCACCTGATGTGCCGAAGCACCCGGATACAGCACTACGACATTTGCCTGCTTGATGCTGATTTCCGGATCTTCCAATTTCGGCATCTTGCTGTAAGAATAAATACCTCCGAGGATAATAGCTACCATCAACGACCAGAACAACGTAGACCGTTTGATAAAATAAGTACTTAATTTCATGATTCGCTTCTCCCGATTAAATGAGTCCTCCTACATTCGTAGCAGCAGGTGCTTCTACGACGCCTACTTTCTCCTGTTCAACCAGTGCCTTTACTCCGGCTTTGACGATGCGTTCTTTTCCATTCAGTCCCTGACTGATCTGTAAAGCCCCACCCGGAAGCATCCGGTCGATAACAACTTCCTGGCGACTGACGGTGGAATCGGCGTTGAACAGCCAGACATAGCAAGTACCGTCTTCCGACTGAAAGACCGAACTCTCCGGAACGGTGCAAGTATTCTTGGCCGACTCGTTATTCCGGATGCTGATATTTACTTCCCCATTCATCCCGGCCGTCAGCACCGACTGCGCTTCGTGCGGCAAAGCGAATTTCACCTTGTACAGCTGGTTGCCGTCGGCTTTCTGGTTGATGCTGATCCACTTCAGATCAAAGCGTTTGTCCGGATACTGTGCAGACACACAGTCGAAACCGGAAAAGTCTGTTTGCCGGATATACAAAGAAGCCGGGATATCAGCTTCCACCTCAAAGTGATTCACATCCAACAAGGATACAACTGCTGTTCCGGCTCCGATCATTTCGCCTGCCCGGAAATTCACTTGCTGGATATAACCGCTCACCGGTGCTTTTAATACCGTATATTCACGGTTCAACTGGCATTGTTCCAGCTGGATGCGCAATTGCTCCAGTCCAGCCAAAGCCTTTTCATAATCGTTTCCGCTCATACCATTTTGCTGATACATGCGTTGCATGCGGCCAACCTCTTTCTTCATTTGTTCGTATTGGATGCGGGCGGCGTCCAGATTCAGCTGGTAATCTTTGCTGTCTAAATAAGCGATAGTCTGGCCTTGGCGGACAAAATCACCTTCTTTTACGGCCATCTTTTCAATAACTCCGCCAACACGGAATCCGACACTGATTTCTTCTGATTCTTTGACGATACCCGAAAAATGTTTCGTCGAAGTCTCTCCGTTGATCGAAGGAGTCGTTAATACGACGTGATGCAGGATTGGGTCTTTTTTCTCCTCGTGATGGCATGACATCAGGCATAAGCCGATGAATGCGAAAATTCCTAATTCTTTCTTCATAAATAATACCTCTTTTAGTTTGTTGCAAATGTACCGTAAGCCCGAGATATGAGAGGAAGAAAATATGAACAATGATTGTGCATATTTTCCGATACAATTTGCATTTCGGAGAAAATGGCTTTATCTTCGTATCCGAAACTTAAATCAAGAGGAAAATCATGCGTGTAAAGAAGAAAATCATACAGATTCAAATCTCACAGATACCCTTGCAATTTGCCCAAGGTATACTGAAAGACCAATATATGCTTTTCGACAATCTGGATGAGCAGGGAACAACAAACCTGCAAAAGACTACTGATCCCGTCCAAATCCATGATTTGCTTTCTATTCATATTGTTCGAGGAAAACTTGAAATGGAGGTTAATCATGAAACTGTTACTTTAAGCGAGATGCAAATTCTCTCGATTATGCCGGGATCGATCTTCAGACTGACTCAAAACTCACCGGATCTGATCTATTTTGGTTTTGCCATACACGTCGATTTGATTACCAACATGCTGAAAAGCCTGCATATAGAAACCAGTTTGTCTGAACGCAGCCAGTGTTACTATAAACATCAGGGAAATGTACAGACTTTATCCGACAGTCTGAAGATTTACAGGCTGATCAAAGAGGAAATATCTCTTCCGGCTTATCCTACACAGCCATTGGTGATTCAGCGCTACTGTGAAATTCTGACATTGAAAGACTATAAGTTGTATGAAGATTCTGAACGGGCAATTACTGCGCCGAATAATCGGAAAGAAGAACTATTTCGACTTTTCCTGCAACTCCTGGAGGAAAACTATGTAAGAGAACGGAATACGGGTTTTTATGCCTCCCAGCTATGCATCAGTCCGAAGTACCTTTCTTCCATCATTAAGGAGCAAAGCGGTAAAACCTGCGCCGAATGGATTGACGAATACATTTCTTTCAATGCTAAAACCTTATTGAAAGACAGCACGCTTAGCATCAAGCAGATCAGCGACCGCCTGGGTTTCCCTTCCCAAAGTATCTTCGGCCGCTTCTTCAAGAAGATAAATGGTGTTTCACCCAAAGAATTTCGCAACCGGCAGGATGTTTGAATAAACAGTAGAGGCCAGTTATCTTTATCAAGACAGAATCTGAATGTGAAACCCCGTTGGATTATTGGCTATATAATTTAAAGTATATGGAACAGTTGGAAACATTATCATTCAAAGGTCAGAGGGAACTCTTCAACCATTCGTTTGTAGAGGAAAAGTTCATGTACTTGAAAAAAGGAATTTCGTGCTATAAATCCATTTGTTTCGTCCTATAATCCATATATTTTGGAAAATAATGCAAGTTTTTTCTTGTTGATTCAGAAAACCTCTTTATCTTTGCAGTGATTCCGTAGCGAACAGCGGTTCGCGAGTGCGGTTTATACATATATTATGTAAGCATTTTTACGAAGATTATTCCTATTCTAAAAATCTGGAAAATTTTTAACGTCACGGAATAATGGACAGTAAATGCTTGCGTGGACTACGTATATAGAATTGTCTGCCCGTAATGGGCGGATTGTTTCATATCGTATAAGCGCGGGCTATTGTTCTATTATTGTGACGTGGGCGAATTTCCAGATGCCTTAGAATAAATAATAGACAGCTAGCCCGCGTTTTTTTATGCCCGTTCATAATGAATCGCGGGGGTTGTGGAGCCTCTTCGTAAAATTAGTTGTTTGAAAAAGTCTATTAATCTATTTATTAACAATTAATTTTATTATTATGAACAAAAAGGTACTTACGCTTTGTGCAGGCTTCTTGCTTGCAGGTGGTATGCTGACTTCTGCTTCTGCATCTATCCAGGAAATGGTAGAAGGTGTATACTACAAGATGGCTATAGCTGAGGCGAACCAAGAGGCTGAGAAATACTTCTTGGACAGCGAAGGCAATAAAGGTCAATGGTGGATTGAGGGTGATGTCGTTGCTGATTTTGACGGTTCTGCATGGTGGACTGTAGAAAAAGTAAAAGATCCGGTTAATGGTAATGTGATCGCTTATCGTTTGAAGAACAAGGAAGGTGTTTACTACACTGTGAAAAGTTCTGATGGTAAGAAATCTTATAACACTTTTGAAGCTCAAACATCAACCGTTTCTGTAAATGTTTCTAACGGAAATCTTTCTTCTTATTGGGGGCTGAAAGTATATGGTGAAGACTTATATGCTCATCGTGGTAGCGCTGTGGCTTCTACTGCTACTTTGTGGGGATTTGATGATGTAGAATTGGTCCCTGCCTCTTATACAGCTAAGGCTTTGAACCACATCTTGGGCGGAAGCTTTGCTATCCAGATCTGCAAGCAAGTGATTAAATCAAACGGTGATATTGATACTGACAAAGCTCCGGTAGAATATACCAACTTGAAGGGTAACGTATTTACTACTGATTTGGTAGCTGTACAGAAAAAAGGTGGCGTTGAATTGTATCAAGGCAATGCCAAGACTGGCAAGCAAATCGTTTTGACTTCTGAAACTTGGGGTAACCTGGGTGGTGGTAATACACAGGAAGGCTATAAGTTTGCAGCCGTAACACAGGCTGAAAAGAAAGCTTTGGACAACAAAGTGATCGCAACTGTATTCAATATCACTCGCCCGGCTACTGTAGCTAACGCTCCGCTGGAAGTTTCAGTAATGGTTGGAGAAACTAAATACGAATTGATTGCTACGGAAGCCTTGAAAGGTGAATTCTGCTTGACAGTGGCTAAGTCTGGCGATAACAGCACAGCTGATTATACTTACGACAAGGAAACTCGTAAAAACCAGAATACTTACGTGATCTTCGGCCAGTCAAATGGCGTTGACTACTCTGACTTCTATGGCAAGTTGTGGAATATCACCAAAGATGGTGATGTAGCTTCTCCTTCTTGCAGTGGTGATGATTATGTTCCGGCTGCACAGGTAGCCTTGAACTTCCCGGAAGGACAATGGCTGTACAACGGTGAAACCGGTAACTTCGTAAACCGTGAATCTGGTAAAAAACTTACTATCCAGGGCTTGCGTTATGTAGAAGGTAAGGAACATACTTACGTGGCTGGCGAAAGCACTTATACTATCACGCCGGCTGGTGACCCGAGCGACAAGGCTACAATCGGTTACTTGAATGGTTTCACTGAAGACCAGTTGAAGCAGAAAGCATTCTTTATCGGTACTCCGCTTGTGGCTACTGGCGATACGGTTTACTTGACAAAGGCTGCCAACGGTGCTTTGCAGTTCTCTAAAGACAAGACAGAAGCGGTTGAATTCCGTCTGACAATGGCTGATTTCGACAACGAAGCAGACAAGTCATTCAAGACTGCACAGACTATCACCGAATATACCGTATGGAAGAATAAAGCTGCCGGTACTACCGATCAGAAGCATGACGTGCTGAACTTCCACCAGTATGCGATTACAGAAGCTGTGACTGGCGATGTTTTGTATTACAACTCAAAAGAACAGCGTTTCGACTTGGCTGACGTGAAGAATGGCTTCAATCCGATCGTGATCAAGAACAAAGCTGCTGATGCTTATAACTTGCTGTATAATGTATCAACTACAGGTGTTGATTATAATGATGATAAAGTAAATGACGCTTACTTGACTAACCAAGATGATGCTAAATCATTCTGCAATGCCCAGAAGCTGTATGGTGCACACAACGCAAACGAATTGGTTAAATCACAAGGTGCTTACAAGTTCGTTCAGAACGACATCTTCGTGGTAGTTGATGCAGATGCTCAGCAGTATCGTGGCGATTTCTCAGACACTGGCGTATTGGATACAATCAAAGTATTCCGCAACGACAATCCTAGTTACGTATTGTATGAAAAGGGTACATTGCTGGCAGGTCCGAAGGGCGAAGCTGTTGAAGGTTTCTTAGGAATGGAAAACATCAACGATCCGCAGTACAAGGATATGCACGCAGCTATGTTGGCTGATACTGCATTCCATGCAAATACTTATCGTCCACAGTATATGTTGGCTGTTGATGTTGATATCGTAGCAGACGGTTGGACTTGTCCGTTGAATCCGGAACACAACACAGCTGAATGGCGCGAAGAACACGGTGGCCATTGCGCTGATGCCGTTAAGGACAGACCGTACATCCAGGGCCGTTACTTGGTGAACTTGGTTGACTCGGCTAAGGCATTCGAAGGCAAGAAGAATCCGTTCATCTACCAGAATGACAACGCCTCAACTGAATACTATCGTTTAGGCTTCGTTCAGGCTAAGCACATTGGCAATTCTTTGATCATCGCTTCTACCAACGATACAATCGACTTGGCTAACAATCCGGAAGACAAGGTTTGTACATTCGCATTCAAGTATGTAGATGCTAACCGTGACGCTTTCACAATCGAAACATTGTATGACTATACTGTTGCTGCTGATGACAACAAGGAAATCTTGAACCGCACTCGTGGTTACATCAAATATCACAACGGTACTCCGGTTGTAACTTCTAACCCGAAAGAAGCTTGGGTATTCGACTTGGAAGAACTGACTGGCGAAGAAAACGCTCCGACAGCTAATGAAGAAATCAACGCTGAAGGCAACGTAGTAGTAGCCGGTGTTAACGGTGCTGTAGTTGTTAAGGGTGCTGAAGGCAAGAACGTAATTGTAAGCACCATCTTAGGTAAGGTAGTAGCTAACGAAGTAGTTTCTTCAGACAACGCTACAATCGCTGCTCCGGCTGGTATCGTAGTTGTATCAGTTGACGGCGAAAGCTTCAAGGTAGTAGTAAAATAATTGACAATTGACGATTAACAATTGACAATTCATAATAATTGCGGTGGAATTCCTTCCACCGCAATCATTCAAAAGATATTTTTAAGTTAATAGTCACGTGCCTGATTTCATCAAGGCAAGTACCCTGCGAAGGAGAACAAGTGGCATTAGTATTAATAATAGTGTAATATAAAGTTTATGTTCTATTAGTAACCCTGCGAAGAGTAAACATAGAATCTCTAAAAAATGAAATCCCTGTCGTTCGTTTGGGCGGCAGGGATTTTTTATTTCAGTCTGTAAGGAATGGAAGTAAGCGTATCATTTATCTGTTGTCCATTAAGTCCGATCGTCTCCTCTTAATAGCAAATACCATACGCGCCTGTTGGCATGATGCTGGAATTATCCCGGGAAATTTGTATCTTTGCACCTCTAATTATTAAACAATTCTATTTATTTATGATTACATCAGACCAACTACATGACGTGTTGGAGCGCGAGAAGGCGCTGAGGGGGTATCTTTGACATTGATGGTAAGACCATTCAATTAGAAGAAGAAGAATTACGTACACAGGATCCGGCTTTCTGGGAAGATGCCAAACGGGCAGAAGTCCAGATGAAGAAGGTGAAAGACCTGAAGAAATGGATCGAACTGTATAATGAGGTGAAGGCTGCGACGGATGAAGTGCAGCTGGCCTACGAATATGTGAAAGAAGGAATCGTCTCGGAAGAAGAGCTGGATGCCAATTATGCCAAGGCGGTCGAGCTAATCGAAAATCTGGAATTCCGTAACATGCTTCGGGATGAGGCCGACCAGATGAGCTGTGTGCTGAAGATCAATTCAGGTGCCGGCGGAACGGAAAGTCAGGACTGGGCTTCCATGTTGTATCGTATGTACACACGCTGGGCCGAAGCCAACGGATATAAAGTCTCTATTGCCAACTATCAGGATGGAGATGAGGCCGGAATCAAGACCGCTACACTGAATATCGAAGGAGATTATGCGTATGGATATCTGAAGAGCGAGAACGGTGTACATCGTCTGGTGCGCGTTTCGCCCTATAATGCCCAGGGAAAACGAATGACTTCATTTGCGTCCGTGTTTGTTACACCCTTGGTAGATGATTCTATCGAGGTGAAGATCGATCAGGCTGCTATTTCGTGGGATACGTTCCGTTCGGGTGGTGCCGGAGGTCAGAATGTGAATAAGGTAGAATCAGGAGTTCGCTTGCGTTATCAGTTCAAAGATCCGTACACAGGCGAGGAAGAAGAAATCCTGATTGAGAATACGGAGACTAGAGACCAGCCTAAGAACCGCGAAAATGCTATGCGCCAGTTGCGTTCTATCTTGTATGATAAGGAACTGAAACACCGGATGGCTGAACAGGAAAAGGTAGAGGCCGGAAAGAAGAAGATCGAATGGGGCTCACAGATCCGCAGTTATGTGTTTGACGACCGTCGGGTAAAAGACCATCGTACCAACTATCAGACATCGGATGTTACCGGTGTGATGGATGGTAAGATCGACGGTTTCATCAAGGCTTATCTGATGGAGTTTGCCGGATCAGAATCTGCCGAGAAGTAGAAATAAACCGAGTTATCAACTGGTTGTTCATAAATTTGTGGGTGCAATATTTGCGTATGTCGAGAATAAGTCGTAATATTGCACCCGATTTCAGAACACATGTTCTTTGAAAGACTGGTCCTATAGCTCAGTTGGTCAGAGCACCTGACTCATAATCAGGGAGTCCTTGGTTCAAGCCCAAGTGGGACCACATAATTCAGTGAATCACTTACGAGTTTTTCGTGAGTGATTTTTTTGTTTATATCCATTCTCAAATCTATTAGACATGAAAAGACTGATCTTATCTTTCTGCACTGGGCTGGCTTGTTTCTCTTTGTCTGCCCAGTCTCTTGTCACTTATTCCAATCCGGTGATACCGGGCGATGTGGCCGATCCTACGATTATTCGGGCCGGCGATGTGTATTATGCAGCCGGTACGTCTTCTGAATGGGCACCGTTTTATCCTTTGTTTCAATCGTATGATCTGGTAAATTGGCGGCAGGTCGGGCATTTGTTTGATGAACAGCCGGCTTGGACGAAATCGTCATTCTGGGCACCAGAGTTATTCTATCACCGGGGAACGTATTATGTATATTATACGGCCCGCCGGAAATCGGATGGGGTTTCTTATATTGGCGTGGCCACTTCCGACAAGCCGTCCGGACCTTATACCGATCGGGGCATTGTTGTTGAATACGGAACAGAAGCCATTGATGCCTTTATCCTGGAGGATGAAGGACAACTGTATATTTCCTGGAAGGCTTATGGATTGGACGACCGTCCGATTGAGCTGTTGGGTTGTAGACTCTCGGCCGATGGACTGAGACTGGAAGGTGAACCTTTTACCTTGCTGAAAGATGATGAACGGCGCGGGATGGAAGGACAACACTGGCTGAAATTAGGCGATTATTATTATCTGATCTATTCGGTGAATGGTTGCTGTGGGCCGAAGAGCGATTATGCCGTTTCGGTGGCCCGTTCCAAATCATTGCAGGGACCGTATGAGAAATATGAAGGAAACCCGATTTTACATGGTGGGGACGAAATCCAGTCATGCGGACATGGAACGGTAACTACAACGCCCGACGGACGGATGTATTATCTTTGTCATGCTTATTTCCCCGGGGAAGATTTCTTTATGGGACGACAGCCGATTCTGCAAGAACTGGTGTTGGGCGATGATGCCTGGTTGCATTTCAAGGAAGGAGAAACGGCTTCGAAGACACACCCGCTGCCGTTGGCCGGGCATGTGCAGCAACCGGTTCCCGACTTCTACGATGATTTTACTTCAGACCGCTTGCGTGTGGAATGGACCTGGAACTATCCGTTTGCCACACCCCGCATCCAGTTGTTTGGCGGCCGCCTGTCTTTGAGCGGAGAACCGAAAACTGGGGCTGAGGCCGGTACTGCCTTATGCTTGCGTCCGGTTGCAGCCGATTATACATTCGAGACTGTTGTCTTGAACCAGAATGATGCCCGTAAGGGAATAACCATGTATGGGGATGATCGGAATCTGCTGTCGTTGGTTTGCCGGAATAATCAACTGGAGCTTTGCTTGCGAAAGGAAGGAAAAGAGACTCCACTGGCAGCTCCGGTAATTCTTCCCATACCGGAAAGAGGTGAAAAGCCGGTTTATCTGCGTTTGCAGGTAAAGGCCGGTTGCCATTATGCCTTCTTTTACAGTCTGGACGGAAAGAGCTGGACACAGATTAAGCAGCAAGTCCAAAATGCCGATCTGGTACAATGGGACCGAGTGGCCCGTCCCGGATTATATTATGAAGGAAAGACCGGAGAAGCTTTATTCGAATATGCGCTGATGCGTAATCAGCACTAGAAAAGAAGGACATAGAAAATGGAAAACGATTCTCGTGAGTTTCCTGTCGGATTCTCGGGAGAATCGTTTTCGTTTCCCGTTAGATCTGAAATGATTTCAAGCGAATTTGGTATCGGAAATTTATTCCTGGAACAAAGCGCGGGCAACAGTCAGATCGAACGGAGTAGTGATCTTTATATTTTCCCGGTTCGATAAAACCATAGCTCCCGGAAAGCCGGCAGCTTCAACCACCGAGGCATCGTCGGTAAATGTATCTGTATATGGCTGCTGATAGGCACGAATCAGGATGTCGGAGGCAAATACCTGCGGTGTATGAACGGCATAATACAGTGAACGGTCGACCGGGCAACTGCTCCCGTCGGCCTGTTTCATGCGGAGCGAATCAATCATCGGCAGGGCCGGAACGACTGCTCCTGTTTCTTCAGCTTTGGCAAAGCAGGCAGCGATTACTTCCGGAGATACAAACGGGCGTACGCCGTCGTGTACAGCGATCAGGGCTTTTTCGCCGGAAGCTTCTATCTCTTCCCGAATCGCATTCAGTCCGTTCTGTACAGAATGAAAACGGGTTTCGCCCCCGTTGACAATCCGGTGAGGAGCCTTACAGCCGATTTCCTGACAGAGCATCTTCCAGTAAGCCTGATGATCTGTCGGGAGAACAAGGATGATGTTCATCTGGTTGTCCCACCGCCAGAACTTCTCAACCGTATGCATCAGTATGGGTTTTCCCGCCATGGGAATAAACTGTTTGGGCAAATCACCGCCCATGCGCAAGCCTTTTCCACCGGCTACGATGATGACATACCGCTTCATGATTCCAGTTCCTCCAATACTTTCTTTACTTCCTCGTCTACTTTATACAGTTTATCCTTGCAGAGCTTGATCAGTCGGGTTGCCTCTTTTACATTATCGAGCAGGAGATCCACATCCAAATCCCCACGTTCGATGTCTGCCACGATACGACGTAACTTCTCGATGGCTTCATTGTATGATTCTGCTTTCTTTGCCATATTTCTGTTGTATGCTTGTTTTATGATTCTTTCTCTATAATTTGCTGAACGTCTGAAACGACTTCTCCATCCATGAAACGGGTGGTGAGCGGCTCGTTGGCCTGAACATCCTTCACCGTCTTGATAATCTTGCCTTGTTGCAGTGTAAGGCTGTAACCCCGTTGAAGGATATATTCCGGCGAAGCCATACGGATGAATTGCTCTTTTAGCTCCAGGAAACGGAATTCCCGGGTGAAACGGCTGTCTGTTGCTACCCGTATGCGTTGTTTCAGCTGTTCCATGCCTGATTCTTCCCGGTTGACGGAACGTTGGATAATACCGGGTAACTGGGCGGCCAGGACCTGCAATCCGGACAGATTCTTTTCCAACCGGTTCTTCACTAACATAGGGAATCGGGTTCCGATCTGCTGCAAGGTATAAGATTCTTCTTTGAGCCAGCTTCTGACTTCCTGCGTGAACCGTTCTTCCAGATCGCTTAAGGTGGCTGCCTGGAGGTCAAGACAATGAATCAGGAAAGCGGCGACTGCCGTCGGTGTCTTCAGCCGGGTATGTGCCACTAAGTCCACGATCGTGTCATCCCGTTCGTGGCCTATTCCGGTAATAATCGGTAACGGAAACTGGGCACAATGGGCTGCCAGTAAATACGAATCGAAACTGTTCAGATCGGAAGTCGCACCTCCGCCACGAATGATGACGACAACATCGAAAAATTCCCGGCAGGCATCAATACGTTCGAGGGCCGAAATGACCGATTCTTCCGTTTTCTCGCCTTGCATCAGCGCCGGAAAAAGTTTGGGATAAAAGGGATAACCGGCCTGATTGTGCAACAGCTGATTCAGAAAATCCTCGTATCCGGCCGCCGTCGGTGAGGTGATGACGGCAATCCGGGTAGGAAAATCCGGAAATGGAAGTTCTTTGTTGAGCGTAAAGATACCTTCGGCCTGCAGTTGACGGATAATCTCCTGCCGCTTACGGGCCATGTCTCCGATCGTGTATGTCGGATCAATGTCAACCACATTCAGACTGAATCCATATAATTCGTGGAACTCGATGGTTACTTTTACCAGTACCTTCAGTCCCGATGTGAAAGTCTGTCCGGTTTCCATCTCAAAGTAAGGCTTCAGCATTCGGAATACCTTTGCCCAGATAGAACCGCGGGCCTTAGCCACCAACTGGTTGGTTTTCGGGTTCTTCTCTACAAATTCCAGATAACAATGCCCCGAGGCGGCATTGACACGCACATCACTCGTCTCGGCACGGACCCAGTAAGCCTCCGGAAAAGTAGCTTCCAGCGTATCCCGGACTGCTCCGGTCAACTCAGACAAGGTAAATATCGTTTTATCGTCTCCGTTTGCTTCCATCTTTTAATCCGGCTTTATAGGATTTATACATATTCGGCACGCCAAAGCCTAATTCGTTATCCGGTTGCTTGGCCTGCGAAGCATTTTGCTTGATCAATGCCCGTATTTCAGCCGCATTCAGTTGAGGCAGTGCCTGCCACAAGCAGGCTCCTAATCCGGCTAAGATAGGGGTAGAAAAAGAAGTCCCGTTAGCTTGACGGATGAAACCTCCCGGTTCAATGACACAGCAGTTTGTGCCCATGGCTGCGACGTCAGGTTTGATTCGCCCGTCGGCAGTAGGACCTATGGAACTGAAATCACTTCTTTTCTGTTTTTCAGTTACAGCTCCGACGGTCAGAATATCCGGCGTGTCAGCCGGAACGGTAATCTTTTCCCATCGGGTATTTCCCTCATTGCCGGCGCTGGTAAATACCAAGAGTCCTTTTTCTGCCGCCATCTGTGCCGCTTGAGAAATAAATGCCTTTCGGCCGGTCAGATCCTCGTGCGTATAATCGGTAGCCGGTTCATCAAAGTCGAAATAGCCTAATGAAGAACTGATGATATAAGCCCCGACACTGTCGGCATATTCCACGGCAGCAGCCCAGTAATCCTGTTCGATCGGTGATTCTCCATTGGAGTCTTCACTCTTGATCAGCCAATAAGTTGCTTCAGGAGCTGTGCTGGTCATAATCCCCGGTAAATTGGCTGCCAGGCACGACAATACTTTCGTCCCATGTGCGTCGCTTGCATAGACTGTTTTCCCCGGATATACAATATTACGTGTTCCTTCTATATGGGTAGAGGCAAAAGCATCAATGCGGTTTACATCTGTAAATCCGGCATCAATTACGGCGATACGTATCCCTTCACCTCTGAATCCCTGTTTATGGAGTTTGTCTCCTTTCATCATCCGGATCTGCTTTTGAGCATAGCCATACCGGTTGCGGAGAGCTTTCTTATCTATGTGTAAAGTTTCTGTATGATCAGGTTCCTGTAAGGGAATATGCTTTCCTTTCCATACCCAGCAGACAGAGTCGACAAATGCCAGTTGTTTCAGCTTCTCAACCAGACTACTATCCGGATATTCAACTACTACAGTCGACAGCCAGCGGCTTTCCGTGATAAGCGCACATCCGCAGTTGGCTAATTGTTCTTTATACGAGTTGGAGATAGGTAAATCTGAATAGGAGACAGGTATTTGCTGTTGTTCCCTGCGAAGAATAGCCGCTTCAGAAAGAAACGCTTCCGGATGATCGGTGTTACAGGTCTGATTCCCCTTGTCTTTCAGATAGACACGAAACCGGTAATAAATATTTTCACTCCATGAGGGAACGGCGGCGAACAGACATAAAAATAGCAACCAGTATTTCATACAATCGTTGAGTACTTATAATAAAAAGGCACACAAAAGCTCAAAGAGAACCCTTGCAGTATTATTCTCTTTGAGCTTTTGTGTGCTTGGAGTTCATCACGCAGAAGCAAATAAATTGCATCTACTTAAATCTTATTCATCGATATTTTTGCAGATTGGTATTTCTCGTTTGATGTTCTGACGCAAAGAAATCAATGTCTCGGTAGCTGTTACACCCGGGATTTCCTGAATCTTTGAGTTCAGCAGTTCCATCAGGTGCTCATTGTCGCGGGCGTACAATTTAACCAGCATGGTATACGGACCTGTGGTAAAATGGCATTCAACTACTTCCGGAATTTTTTCCAATTCTGGCACAACATCTTTATACATGGAGCCTCTTTCGAGCTTTACTCCAATATAGGTACATGTGTTATATCCCAAGATTTTAGGATTGATGTGATACCCAGAACCAACAATGACGTTCATATCAATCAGGCGTTGTACACGTTGATGGATGGCAGCACGCGATACACCGCATTCTTCTGCCACATCCTTAAACGGAATACGGGCGTTCTTTGAAATAATATTCAGGATCTGATGATCTAGTTTGTCTATTTTTTCCATATACTGAAATGATTAATATATTCAAGCATGTTTTTACCGTATCAAAAATATGTATTTTATTTGGAAAAATAATCATTTTGAAAGAAAAAAGTCACTAAATAATGCGAAAGCGGGGAAAAGATGCTTTACAACATGCTTTTCTCCGCTTTTCTGCTATAAGTGTCGTATTCTCTATTAATTCGGATACGATATGGAGGATTTATTTTACGATTTCCAGCAATTCAACTTCGAACTTCAGAACGCTGTTCGGCTTGATATCCGGACCAGCAGCACGTTCTCCGTAAGCCAGTTCAGAAGGAATCCAGAAGATATATTTAGAACCAACCGGCATTAATTGCAAGCCTTCTGTCCAGCCTTTGATAACTTGGTTAACACCAAATTCTGCCGGTTCGCCGCGATCAACAGAGCTGTCGAACTTGGTTCCGTCCAGCAAAGTTCCCGTATAATGAACTTTTACACGGTCTTTTTCTGTCGGTTTTGCTCCCGTACCTTCTGTGATAACCTGATATTGCAAACCACTTTCTGTAGTGATTACGCCGCTCTTTGTTTTATTTTCAGCCAAGAATTTTTCACCTTCTTCTTTGTTCTTCTTTGCTTCTTTAGCAGATGCCTGAACAAAGTATGTTTGCATGTATTCGCGTGCTTTTTCCGGAGTCATTTTGGTTGAATCACCTTTGATTGCTTCTACAAAGCCGGCGATCAGTGCATCCACATTGGCTTCACCACCCGGTAATGTCTTCAGATTTTCTTTGTAACCAGCACCAGTGCTGACACCAATTGCATAGCTGACGCTATCTACATCATTGCTCAAGCTGACATTCTGCTTTGAATCGCAAGAGGTAGCAGCAAGACCCAATACGACTGCAGATGCTGCAGCCAAAACATTTACTTTTTTCATTTTGTATCTATGTTATGAATTTATTATTACTTAACGATGTCCAGCAACTCAACATCAAAGATCAGTGTGCTGTTCGGTTCAATCATTTCGCCGGCTCCCTGTTCTCCGTAGGCCAGATTAGACGGAATGAACAGACGCCATTTTGAACCTACCGGCATTAACTGCAAGGCCTCTACCCAACCCGGGATAACCTGGTTAACACCAAATACAGCCGGTTGTCCGCGTTGAACAGAACTGTCGAATACAGTACCGTTGATCAATGTTCCATGATAGTGGCATTTTACTTTATCGGTTGCTTTCGGCTTGGCTCCGTTGCCTTGTTTCAGCACCTGATACTGAAGTCCGCTGGGTAATTCTACTACACCCGCTCTTCCTTTGTTTATGTGTAAGAATTCTTCTCCTGCTTTTTTGTTGATTTCCATCTTCTCTTTCTGCAGTTTGATAAAGAATTCATTGATGACTTCTTTTGCCTCGTCATAAGTGATGTCCGGCTGTTTTTCGTTCAATACATCCGTTAAACCTTTTACGAAGTCTTCAACCAGCAGATTCTTGATACCTGAGTTCAGGAAATTATTTCCAATGCTTAATCCAAGTGCGTAGCTAACTTTATCCATGTTTTTATTTTACAAACTATTTATGCGGCGCAAATGTAGTGTTTTAATCAGAGAATTTCCTCATATATTGATTGAAAAATTCTAAAGGAAACAGGAATCGGAAAGATATTGTATCCGATTCCTGCTATTTGTCCTGTATAATCATTCAGCTGGACAGACAAACGGAATGACTTTTGCTTCCATTTCCTTGGATGCTTGTACCAGTTCTTTCTGTGACAGGCGGATGGGTGTTTTGGAAAATTCCGGTATGTTGAATGAAAACAGGGAATTATCGTAATAGGCTGGTGATTCCTGTGGCAGAAGGAATGGCTTACTGGCTTTTCCGTCGCTGTCGATATGGGCAATGAACGGGCGTGTAAACAAGCCGTCCAGACGGCGGCTGGAAAATACGAACCAATGTCCGTTGCTGCTCCAGGAATGATAGCTCTCAACGTCCGGACTGTTGACTGCCTTGAGACTGTCGGTTTCGAATGTGTCTAAATGAAGCAGGCGTAAATCCGCGTCTTTATGCCAGATGGAGAAGTTTCCATAATCAGAAATGGTATAGAGCAGGTATTTTCCGTCGGGAGAAATCCGGGGAAATTTGATGCTTCGCCCTTCTTTCCGGGCATTATATAAGGTATCGATCTCACTGCCAATTTCCCCGTTTTCCGGATTAAACGAGACTTTTAATAAGTTGTATTTTACCTCCCGGTATTGATCTGGCATAGCAACTGAATCGGCTGAACAGTAAATCAGAGCTTTCCCATCAGGTGTAAAAGTCGGGAAAGTCTCAAAATGACGGGAAGAATTCAGCCAGGGTGTACTGTAGGCTATTTCTTTTTCCAAGTCATAGATGAGGATATCAGAACTTTCATCATATACTTCAATCCGGTTCGGATCGGAGAAGTGAAAATCCTGATGTGTCTCGTTGGTTGAAAAAGCAATATACTTTCCGCTTGGATGCCAGTATGGATAAACGAAGGCTGCGGCTTGCCCGTTCTTTTCTAAGGTGATTTTCTTTATCTGATCCTTTTCGATCAGGTATGTCCCGTTGTAATATGCCCGTTGGTGGAATGACCACTTGTCTCCGTTCTGCTGACAGAACGAATGACAGTTCAGGCAACTGTTATTGGTATACTGGTTGGTAATAACAGGTTTTTCAACAAAGTTTTCAACACATCGTTGATAAATGCCCATCTCATTCCACATCCGATAACCTGGGAAAATACGGCGATAAGTCAGGTAGGCATCAATAGAATCTGATGATACGTATATGGGGAAATCCTTTCTTTTCCAGGTGTTTGTCTTATCTGTGAAATAGACGATTACTTGAATTTCTTTTCCTTGTGCATCCTCTAGCAGGTCTTTCCAGTCTGATGCAGGTATGTTGAAAACTCCCTTGTCTGCTTCTATTTTCAACTCTTTGTTGGAAGTTTTCAACAGTGTTATTCCCTTCGTATCGTCGGCCAGAAAGCGGAAGTTCAACGGCGCTATGTTTACGGGAATGGTAACCGATTCATAATCGGGAAAAAGCTGGATGTCTCCGGGCTGAGCCTGATCAGGTATTTTCAGATCGCAGGCCGTTTGTACCAGACCGACTAAGAGTATGCTGATAATAGAGTAGAGCTTCATGATTATTTCTGTTTTTTGAATTGTTTGAAATAATAATAGAACCAATAGGTTTGTCCGAATTCCCGGTAGATGGATTGGATGTCCTGATTCTGAGAGCGACTGTTGATGTTTTGCTTCAGTTGCTGATAAGCCTTCCGGATATTCGGTTGAACCGGAATCTGCCCAGTTAAAGTGCTGTCGGCATCTTCCAGAATCAGCCAGGCTTCCTGGAAATGCCGTGGCCAAGACTGATTTTGTGGATAATTCGTAGTCGTAATGTATTGACGGAATTTTTCCAGTTGTTTGTCCAGGAGATAGTAACAGCCTTTATATTCCCATCCGATGCGGTTGGAAACCTGGTATGAAGCCCATAATGAATCCGTTGTCATCAGCGATAACAGTAAATCCTGTTTCTGCCTCGGAATTCCTTTATGGCATAATTCGGGTTCTTCCTGCATTTTCTCCGGATGTTGCAGATAAACCGTATATCGTTGTGCCCAGTCTTTATAAAAAGGCATTTCCTGCAGCAGGCTGAGGTATTTCTTGGCTAGTTGTTTGTCGCCCCGAAGCAAACTGATTTGTACCAACCGCTGCATCATGCGGGCACTTCCTTTTCGTTTTGACTGTGTAAATCCGTCCATGGCATAACTTTCAGCCAGTGCCAAATCGCCAATCATAAAATGGACGTCACAAAGGAGTTTGTCCATATAGAGACTCTGGTTCCACGGGGCAACCAGACTCTTGGCTCCTTTTTGGTCGAATGCGAACATATTATCTGCCAGTTCACCTTTTTGAGCCAAGGACATATTCAGGTAATTCAAACTGATGTAATCTTGTATAGGTCTTCCTTTATAGCGGTTGATGATGGTATCCCATTGCTTCTCCCGGGCTAAGTATGACAATTCATCTGTCATCCGGTTTTGTATGTCAAGCTGATCCGGCATACAATATTTGCCAAATAGAAGTGTAACTATTAAGCAACAGCCTGAAAGGAATATTTTTACGCCCTTATGTCGGGTTGGAAAGGTGACGAACAGACCAGAAATAGCTAAAACGCCTATGATGAGTAGAGAATATTGCAACCAGACATAGTATAGGAAATAATGTGGAAGAAGTTGAATTTCCAGATATTCTTCGGGTTTAAAGCCTTCTAGTAAAGAAACCGGTATATGGAAAGATTGGTAGCACAATAAGAACAGGGCAGCCGGAATCAGGCTCCATAACCCTTGTAGCTTCTGTTTGAATGTAGGGTAGATGAAAGCTGTCAGTAGCATATAGATAACAGCGTAGCAGACAGACAGTAATCCGGTAAATAGAAATAGCAGTACAGTTGAAACTATACCGTATAGGGCAATTGTCTTTTGTCGATTAATACGGGTTAAGGGAAGAAATGCCAGATGCATGAGGAACAGGCCGATGGTTCCGTCGATGAGGTAGTTACTGCGGATACTCATCTTGAGCAGCAGAAGGAGAGGGAAAAATGCTAGCAGCAAATGATAACCGGACGGTTTGATATGCTGTAGCAGGCGGTAGAGACTAAGCCCACATCCTACCAGCAGTAACATTTGAACTGCAATGGCCAAAAGAGGCATTCGGTAATATTGGATAACAAACTGTCCGGCAACGGCACAGAAACCTCCGGGCTGGCATAATTGTTCCCGGATATTCCACCAAGCAGGAACAAACAGCTGGCTCTCTTCTTGCTGTTGAAAGAGAAATACACCGAAAGCAAGGAAAAAGTAGTAAATCAACGCGGCAATAATCACCCAGAATAAAGTCTGTTTCCAATTCATATGTTTAAATCAAAATAGAATATTTTCAGTTACCTGTTTATATAATAAAAGAAGAGGGTTTTTAAGCCCTCTTCTCTATATTAGCATTTTAAATGACTGTTATCAGTTTCCTCCATATCCAGGATTCTGCTTCAGTAAATTGTTTGCACCAATGATATTGTAATGGATTGGGAAACGATTTAAATTCGGGTTGTTAGTAGCTTTGTGATCCCACCAGTCTTCTGTAACATATGCACCCCAGCGAACCAAATCAGTGCGGCGGCGACCTTCGTTTAAGAATTCCAATTTCCATTCTTTTAGCATCCGGTATTTATCCAGATTTGCTGCTGTTACTGGATCTGGGTCGTTACCACCTTCGAAATAACGTTTGCGAACCGTATTTATTAATTCAGCAGCTGTTTGCTTATCTCCTAAACGCATTTTACATTCTGCTAATGTATAATATATTTCGCTTAAACGGATAATAGGAATATCCGGATTGAATTTTTGTTTGTATTCATCCTGGTTGGGACGAGGACTGCGTTTCATAGGACGTACACCTGAGTTCTCTTCAGCTGTTGCAATGGTGGACTGTAATTCAGATACACTACTGTATTCTTTCCCTTCACCAACTTTGGCAAAGTATGCAATCTGGTCACGTACAACCAATGGTTCTCCGATGTATTCGCGGGCACCAGTACATATCCAACTTGGATTGAGCGGATTGATTAATTCTCCGATAATAAACATTCCACGATATTTTCCGTCACCTTCATAAACATAGTTTTGCTTACGAACATCCAAATCATTGTATCCTTCGTAATTGTTACTTAAGTTGAAGTGATATAGATTCCCTTCTGGATCGCGGCTCGGCAATAAACAACATCCATTATCTGAACCTGAATCAATCAAGCTTCCCAAATAATCTTTGTAGTTATATGGAACTGTGAAACCCCAAAATGCACCATCTGTTTCCAATTTAGCATTTTCGCTTGGCACTACCCATATCATTTCCGGGCAAGTTTCATTTCCCCATCCAAAGATATTTGTCCAGTCAGTAGCTAATGCATATTGTCCATATTTCCCATCAATAATATCCTGGCAAATTTGAGCTGCTTCTTCATACATCGGTTTGCCAATGTATGCTTCTGCATTAAAATATAAGCGTGCCTTTAATGCTGCACCTACTGCTTGATGGATTGTATTAGTCTCTTGTTCCCCTAGTACAGTCTTTTGAGGAAGATTGGGAATGGAAATATCTAATAATGAATCAATAAAGTTAAAGGTTTCCAAATCAGTTGAGCGTGGGAGTAAATCACTCTTAGTTGATTTATACAAAGGAACCCCTCCAAAGAAATCCAAACCATCCAAATAGAAAGAGGCAGCCAATGTATTCATTTGATTTATCATAGATTGGCGTGTGCCTTCCTCGAATCCGAGGGATTCAAAGTCTACTTCTTCCAAATCTTCCATCGCATCCCAAGCGAAGGCAATACCCATAGAAAAATTTGTCCAGCCTGTTTCAATGGATGTCATGTCTTCTGTATATTCATGGTGGTGGAACTTTTGATATATGGCTCCATTGTACCAGTCACTACCACGGGTCGGTACACATATTTCGTCAGTTCCTAATTCCTGTAATTCCCAGCGAGCACGGTCTTGAGCTACCCACCAGCGCCAATGGGTGAAAGGACGATTGAAACGCTCCCAAACAGCATCTTGTGAAGTATAGAATGTCTCTGGAACCACTTGCGAATAGAATGTAGGCTCTACGTCGCATGAAGTAGCTGTCAGCATACATGCTATTCCACCTAAAATCAAATTTTTTATTTTATTTGTTTTCATGTCGATTCAAAATCTTTTAGAATGTTACTTGAAGTCCTAATGTATATGTTCGTACCTGCGGATAAATACCGTCGAATTTTTCAGTTCCCTGATCCCAACTAGTGATATCAACTTCTGGATTAATTCCACTATATCCTGTGATTGTACAAACATTTCCTACCGTTCCGTAAATGCGTAAGCGGTCTACTAAGTTGTTCGTGTATTTTTTCAGATTCAGCGAGTATCCTAAAGTGATAGCGTCAATCTTCAAGAAAGAACCATCTTCCAGATAGTAGTCGCAAAGTTGCTTTTCACCTCTGATCTCATTAAATTTTCCATATGCATCTTTTAATACGTTGCATTCATCAATTCCTTGGATACCGAAGTACATGTTAATTTGATTGTATATATCAAATTTCAACCAGCTTCGCATGCTAACATTCAAATCAAAATTCTTATATCTGAATGTGTTGTTCCATCCTAGCATCAATTTTGGTATATAGTTCCCAATATATTGTTTATCGGCTTCTACTTTGTCATCTGCAGGAATTACTTCTCCGTTTCTGTTGTATAATAAGAAATCCCCATTCTCATCGAATCCGGCAAATTTCCAGATATAGAAAGAACCAATTTCTGAACCAGCTTCGATGCGAGCTGCATCACCAGGACTTCCTGGCGCAGGGAATCCGTTACCGTTTTTATAAGTACTACTGCCATCCAACGTCAGAATTTTTCCGGTATAGTGAGTTAAGTTTAAATTTGAAGTCCAAGTAAAGTCTTTCGTCTGAATGATGTCTCCTCCTACTTCAAATTCCCAACCTTTACTTTCCATCTCACCAATGTTTTGCCATTGTGTTCCTTGAGTGAAAGGTGGCTGCGGAACTTTTACTTCGTAAATCATGTTATTGATTCTACGGCGATAAACATCAAATTTACCATATAGGCGGTTGTTGAAGAATGCATAATCAACTCCTAAATCCCATTCATGTTTTTCTTCCCATCCTAAATCTGGGTTTACATTTTGCGTTTTTCCGTAGGAATTAGCCCAAGTTCCGTTTGGAAGAATCCAGTATGCATCAGAACCTAATGTATTAGCCATGTAAGATGCGCTGAAGTCATTATTTCCGGTTACACCATAACCGAAGCGTATTTTCAAATCACTTAACCAGTCAAAATCTTTCATGAAATCTTCTGCAGAGAGGCGCCAACCTCCAGATATTGCCCAGAAGTTACCCCAACGGTTTTCTGCGGCGAATTTAGAAGAACCTTCATGACGGATGGTGGCAGAAAGCATGTATTTATCGTTGTACGAATAATTGGCACGGGCATAGACAGAGAACAAACGCTCTGTAATATCTTTGCCAGAACCCATTCCAGCTTTACCATCACTTAAGAAAGAACCTTTACCTATATCCCAGTATTTAATACCTTCAACTTCAAAGTTATAGTTTTCTGCATAGAAATTTTCACCATTTCTTTCAAAGAAAGAATAACCTGCTGTTGCATTCAAACTATGTCCACCTTTAAATTCTTTTAAGTATGAAAAATAACCTTCAGAAGTGACATGTTCCGTTTTGCTGAATTCCAATTTTGCCCAACCGTTACGGCTATTATTCAATTCATCACGATGGTAACGTGATCTGAATTGATGTAGTTCCCATTGGCGGTTTTCATATCCAATTGTTTGGGTATATGTCAAGCCTGGGATTGGTTTGATATTCAGTTTCATGGTGACTTCTGGCTTGAACCATTTATCCAAACCTTCATAGTCGTATAATTTAGAGTCTGCCAAGACGTTGTAGTCCAAACTTTCTCCTAACCATACATTATAGCCAGTTTTACTATTTGGATCATAAGGTGAACGGGTCGGATTATTACGTAAGGCTTGTTGGAAGTTAGGTACATTGTTATTACGCATTGCCTGGCGGTAATCTACTACCGGTCGAATTTCCAACCAACCGTCTAATAGCTTGAAGTTGGCATTGATACGTCCACCGTAGTCCGTACGGGAATCATCAATAGCTACACCTTCGTTGTTCTCGTAAAAGAAAGAAGAATAAACTTGTGCATTTTCGGTTCCCATTTCTACTGAGAAAGAGTGTTTCTGTGAGAAATTATCATCATTGATTAATTCATCCCACCAATCAACACTATCTCCATAGTCATGACCGACGCCATATTCCCGGTATTCGTCGGCTGTCAACATACGAGGCTTTCCAAAATCTTGTTTTTTGGATAGTTCGGTACTATATGTTAACTTTACCTTACCGTTCGTATTAGAACCGCTCTTAGTTGTGATCAAAATAACGCCGGCTGCAGCACGTGTACCATAAATAGCACCGGCAGAGGCATCTTTCAATACGTCAATTGATTTGATATCATCCTGGTTTAATGCACGGATATCACCTCCGGGGAAGCCGTCGACTACGATCAACGGTGATTTACCTGAGTTGATAGATGACAAACCACGCAGATAAATAGTACTTCCGTCGTTTACACGGCCTGCATTTCGAATCATCAAACCACTGATTTTACCTTGCAAAGAAGAGGTGATATCTGCACCTTTTACACCGACCATCATGTCATCGGCAGAAATAGAAGTAACGGCACTTGTTACCTGTTTCTTTTCCATGGTACCGTAACCAACTACAACCACTTCTTCCAAAGCTTGAGAGTCTTCAGCCAAGCTGACTTTAATTTGTGATTGATTGCCTACAGGTACTTCTTTTGTTTGATAGCCAATGTATGAAATTTCCAAGATGGCATTAGCAGGAACATTGTCTAACACAACTTGACCGTTCATGTCTGTTACATTACCGTTGGTCGTTCCTTTAACAATTACATTAGCCCCAATCAGTTCTCCGGAAGCATCCGAAACAATGACTGTCACTGTCTTACCTTGCTGATTGACTGATTCAACTTTAGGGCCATTGTCGATATTCGACTTGTCCGTTGCTCCTAATGCGTGAGCGGAGGCCATGAACAGTAAACCTGTGGTAAGGAAAGCCGCTGCAGGATTAAATAATCCAACTCTTGGCTTTTGTGAGTTTTTCTTACTACATTTTTCCATGTCTTTTCTTTAAAGTTAGATATTTGAAGATTAGCACAAATACGTGTTCTTGTGTTCTCATGTAAGGTTATGTCTTACTTTGAGTAGGATTAGTTCTGGTAGAACTCTATGAAATTCTCACTATTTCTCATTTCAGTTTATGTAGAACCCCCTTTATTAGTTAAAAATCGCTGCAAGCTTCCGCCACTAATGCAATAATCTTAACGCATAAAAACCAGCTCAACGCAAGAAAAATTCACACTAAAGGGTTAAAAAGGCATCAAGACTTCTCCTCTATTAAAAAAATGTATATCTTTGTCGAAAATATCAAGAGATTTAGTGTCAAAAAGATTAGTTCTACCAGTACTTTTTTCTCTTTGCTAATCCTGCAATAATTGACAGATAACCAAGATACTTCAGTCGTGTATAAGATGCAGTCTTGCTCTCGTAAAAAAGCCGGCGTATTTTGATGAAAAGGTAGGCGGAAAATAATAAAAAGGTAGGAGAAATTTGAGAAAA
>ERZ780013.167-NODE-167-length-28843-cov-4.7186_pt1 | contig 28843 bp, 28 predicted proteins | sample MGYA00511178_ERZ780013 | MGnify/ENA primary metagenome ERZ780013 (study PRJEB29588, sample SAMEA2149568) | human gut metagenome | biome: human gut; feature: human-associated habitat; material: faeces | place: Denmark | collected 2008/2010 ... | reverse complement strand
TTTTCACAAACACAAAAAACAATCCCCCCGCCGACAACAGCACAAAAGGATTGTTGTAAGCGAAATCAAGAGCCAACCCGATGGCGACTGTCGACAATAGATAGACACACAAATATACCCACAACGGAAAAGCCTGCAGCAACGGCAAGTTTCTATGCAGACAATGACCTATAACGTACAGAAACACCATCTGCATCACGTTGTAGCCTGTGGGATTTATTCCCCCTTTGTGAAACCAGCCCAGATACACGTTTATGAATATCAACGCAAGCAGCATCAGATGCAGCCTGCGCCCGTCAAGACGCTCCAGGCCGGCATTCAGGAGCGGGCTTAAAAGAAACAAAGCAAGATAAGCCGGGACAAACCATAAGTCAGTTTTTGAATAAACAAGCAATGCGCCCACAAAACCGTCTGCCAAACAACCCGCCTCAACGCATCTGCAAGCATAGGCAAGCAGCGAGGCAAACAGACACCACAGCGTGAAGTCAAGCAGACGGCGCCTGGTAGCCTTTATCCCGTAATAGCCCGAAATCAGCACAAAGCAGTTGACACCCACTATCGACAGTGATTCAAGAACGTCTTTCCACAAAACGCCAGAATCCAGCGCATACAACTGTTCTCTTGTGGGCAAACCGAATGTGGCGCCGACAAAATGAACCATCAGCACCATCATCATACTCAATATGCGCAACATCTCTATTGCCGAATTCCGTTGTTTCATCACAATCTTTTTTTAGAACGCCTCTCCTATCGCAAACACGAAGCCACAGGTGTTGCGTCCGAATCCGAAATCAATACGACCATTGACATTATGTTTCAGCTCAACACGCAGTCCGATGCCTCCATTCGCCAGAATGTCCTTGCCTCTGAAATGTCCGGGCGACGTAAACACATTGCCCATTCCTCCCCATAGCGACACGCCAAAGCGTGAAAACAAATGCTGACGGTATTCCACCTGCAGCGTTGTCAGGTTATTGTCGATATAACGTCCTGAATAATAGCCCCTCATACGGATTCCTCCGCTGCCCAAAGCTTCCCGTAGCGGCCACGGCGACTGCTTGCTGTTGAAACTTGCATACGCGTCAAAGGCAAGCATCGCTCCTTTCCACAACGGCTGATAGTAATTACCCGTAAAACTGAGATTGAACAATGTCCTGTCAAACGTGCCAAGCACCTGAGGCCTCACCCCCATGCGCAGCATCAGGTTCACACCTCGCCGCGGCTGAAGAATGAAGTCGCGCGTGTCGTACTGCAGCACCAATCCGAGCCCCGTGAAGAAATGCGATTTGTCTTGTCCCTCAAGATAATCGATATTGTCAATCTTTGTAATCTCGGCATAAACCAAGTCGATCAATGCGCCGATATTGAAATTGCCTGTCATCAGATACATAAGGTCGGACGTATATTTCAACTGATTTCTTGTATAGTCAATCTTCGGATTCAAGCCACAAGCCTCTCGAGAGATTCCCCAGAAATCAAGCGGGGAATACGTATACTCCAACTTATAGGAATAGCGCAGTCTTCTTCCCGGGAAATGAGTATTTCCACTGGCTGTCAGGGCAAAAAATCCATTAAGAGTCACATTGCCTATCAATGTGATGTCAGAAGGCTGCATAATCGAGTCGGTGCGGTCAAGCCGATACAGCCCTGTCGCACCGCCGCCTATTCCAAAACTGCCCTCTCTCGTATACGACGGCATCACAATGAAGTTCACATCAAACTTCTTTTCAAACGAGCGGTCCTTGTTTCCCGTTGCCAGACGGTCAAGATAACGGAGAAACTTCGTGTCGCGTTTCAGCATTGACGTGAACGGACCAGAAACCTCCTTCTGCGCCACGACAGTGTCGGCCGGCTGTGGCGACAACAGTTCTTTAGGCACAAGGCTGTCAATCTCCTCCTGCGACAGATCTCCTCCTGCGACAGCGGTATGTAACGGTATGACACAGTGTCGGTGCGTTCCTGCGCGACCGCCGTCAGACAAGCCACAAACGCCACGACAAATGCCACGGCAACGCTCTTTGCCAATATTATATATTTGTCAATTATGGGTTTCATTTTCTCAATTGGTTATGCAAAGATACGTTGCACGCAACAATATTCAAAGGGCTATCGCTCAACGACATTCTTTTCGGACATTTTTAATGCCTAAATCACCAAAATTTAAATTTAGCGCACATACGCCCGTTGTCATATCATTTTGCAAACACAAGGCACGTTTATAAAACATTTTGACAGCAATATTTGGCAATATCAAATTATAATGTTACTTTTGCACTAAAAATAAGAAAAATATGGAACTTATCATACCTAAACGATACAAACTGAAATTGCTTCCGGAAACAACCGAGATTGCAATCAAGTTTATCAAAGACTCTTTTCAAGAGCGGCTTGCCAAGCGCTTGAACCTACGCCGCGTCACGGCTCCGCTTTTTGTGCTCTCTGGCACCGGTCTTAACGACGACCTCAACGGCGTTGAGCACGCCGTCGGTTTCGACATCAAAGCCATGGGCAACCGCCATGCCGAAGTTGTCCACTCATTGGCAAAATGGAAGCGCACAAAACTCGGAGCCTACGGCATTGCGCCCGGCTTCGGACTCTACACCGACATGAACGCCATCCGCACATTCGAGGATTTGGACAACATACACTCATTATATGTAGACCAATGGGATTGGGAAAAGACAATAACAGAAAGCGACCGCACCCTTGACTACCTTATTGACACCGTCAACGACATATATGCCGCGCTGCGCGAGACGGAATGGCTGATTTACGAGCGTTTCCCGCACATCACCCCAGTGCTTCCCGAAAAGATAAAGGTGGTTCACTCACAGCAACTGCTCGACATGTATCCCGACCTTGACCCGAAAGAGCGTGAGCGCGAGATAACGAAACGCTACCGGGCTGTGTTTATCGTCGGCATCGGCGCAGACCTTTCCGACGGCAAGCCTCACGACGGCCGCGCCCCTGACTATGACGATTGGATTACGGAAAACAGCGATGGCTACAACGGTCTGAACGGTGACATAATGCTTTGGAACGACGTGCTCGATATCCCGTTTGAGATTTCATCAATGGGAATACGCGTGAGTCCGGAGTCTCTGCACAAACAACTTGAACTGCGCAGCTGTCTTGAGCGCGAGCAGCTTAAATTCCACCAATCGCTGCTCAACGGCGAGCTGCCCTACTCAATCGGCGGCGGTATCGGTCAAAGCCGATTGTGCATGTTCCTCCTGCAGAAAGCGCATATCGGAGAGGTGCAGGCAAGCATCTGGCCAGAGGAGCACATCGAGGAATGCCGCAAGAACAACATCCTGCTGATGTAGCCTAATTCAGACAAGACATAAACAAGAAAACGCCTACCGTTGTGGCAGGCGTTTTCTTGTTTATGCTGATTCGTTTACAAACCCAATGCGTTGAGCTCGTTTTCCATATTCAGCTGATAGTAGATGTTGCCAAGCAAACGTTTTGTCTGAGTGTCGGTAGTGTCCAATTCATAAGCCTTCTTCATGTAAGGAAGAGCGGCTTGATACAACGGATCAAGTTTCTCCATCTTGAACTTAGTGAAAGCCGAACCCTGAAGTTTCTCCGCCTCTGTTGCAAGAGCCACAGCCTGCTTCATGTACATACGGCCAGTGTTGAACTGAGCCTGGACGTTTTCCGGTTCCATCTCAACAGCCTTTTTGTAGAATTCCAATGCCGAATCCTCATCCTTCTTCTGCTCAAGGACGAATCCCTTCAAATTGTAAAGAGCGGCAGTCGGCTTGTTGGCGATAGCTGCGTCAACCATGCTCAATGCCTCGTCAAGGTTGCCCTTGTTGACATTGTCGTTGATGATTACGTTCATATATTGAGGATCCTTGTCGCCGAACAAAGGAAGAGCCTCTTTTGCAATGGCAACGATACCCTCGTTGTCCTGCAAGCCGGCGTAGCAGCTGATTGCATAGTCAAACGCCTCTTTCTCCTTGTAGCCCAATTTGCGAGCCTGCGCAAACGACGCAACAGCAGCCTTCATGTCTTCAGCCTGCCAAGCGGCGATACCGCGATAGAATGCGATAAGCGACATTGTAGAGTCAGCCACAGCCACCGGGTTGAACTTATCTTTTCCAGCGATGCCCATGTTAGGCAATTCGAGGTATGCTCCCCATGCGTCATAAGCCTCTTTGTACTTCTTCAAGTTGTACAAATCAGAACCAACGCGGTTGAAATCAACATGGTGTCCAACAAGGATGCCGGCGATATCCTTAGAATATTCAGTCTTGATTTTTGGAAGACCCGTCTTCTTGTCCAATTTAAATGAGCCATCCTTGTTTGTCTGCTTAACAGAGTCCAAAGGAAGAGCCACCTTGAAGTCGTTAAACGCGGTCATCAACGAAGTTGCCATAAGCTCCTTGTCGGCATCCTTGCCAAGCTGAAGCATAGCCATACACTGGTCGTAGATGCCCATGTTTGCCTTTCCTGCAACAAACCAAGTCTTAGCCTGGTCCTTAGTCTCGGCATTTTCCAACGCCGGTTTAATATTGCCGGCAGCCTCTTTATATGCGTCGACCGACACATTGAAGCCTCCAATCTGATGCTCTACATCGTCAACAAGACTCTTTTGAGCAAATGCACCGAACGTTGTCAAGGCGCAAAGCAATAGAATTGATTTCTTTTTCATTTTAGTTAGATTTTTATCTTTTTTATTCAATATTATTATCTACATTATTATCTACAACATCTGTCGACGGCTCTTGGTTCTGTCCATCGGCATTATTTTCAGCAATCGCCTCCTCGTCGTCGCATGTGTCGACCACGCAAACCGAAGCAATCTCATCGTTGCGCTTCTCCAAATTGATCAGACGCACGCCCTGGGTTGCACGACCCATCACACGCACATCAGCCACTTTCAGACGGATTGTTATGCCCGACTTGTTTATAATCACCAAGTCTTTGGTGTCGTCAACATCCTTGATGTCGACCAGACGGCCGGTCTTGTCGGTCACGTTGATTGTCTTGACACCCTTGCCGCCGCGGTTGGTGACACGATAGTCGTCAAGCACCGAGCGTTTGCCATAGCCTTGTTCAGAAACCACCATGACTGTTTTTTCCGTCTGTTTTTTCCGTACCGAAAGGCATTGTTATCATTCCTACCACGGCATCGTCGCCGCCATCAAGCGTCATGCCCTTCACGCCAGCCGACATACGACCCATTTCGCGCACTGCCGACTCGTTGAAGCGGATTGCACGGCCGTTGCGGTTTGCCAACAGCACTTCCTCGTTGCCGTTTGTCATGCGCACTTGCAGCAGCTCGTCGCCCTCACGTATCACGATTGCGTTGACACCGTTCTGACGAGGACGTGAATAAGCCTCGAGACGCGTCTTCTTGACTACACCATTCTTCGTGCAGAACATCAGATAGTGAGAGTTGACAAAGTCGGCATCGCCCAGACGTTTCACATTGACAAACGCCTTGACCTTGTCGTCCGACCCGATATTGAGAAGGTTCTGGATTGCACGTCCCTTGCTGGTCTTTGTGCCTTCCGGGATGTCGTAAACCTTCATCCAATAGCAACGTCCCTGCTGCGTGAAGAACAGCATATAGTTATGCATCGTAGCCGTATATATATACTCGATGAAGTCCTCTTCGCGTGTCGATCCGCCTTTGGCGCCGACACCGCCACGATTTTGCGCGCGGAACTCTGTCAACGGAGTGCGCTTGATGTATCCAAGATGCGAGATTGTGATAATCACGTCGTCGTCGGCATAGAAATCCTCAGCGTTGAACTCTTCCGACGCGTAAACAATTTCCGTGCGACGCTCGTCACCGTATTTGTCACGAGTCTCGACCAATTCATCCTCAATTACCTTGCGGCAAACATCCGGATCGTTCAAGATTGAATTCAAATACTCAATCTGGTGCAACAAGTCTTCATATTCCTGGTGAAGCTTCTCCTGGTTCATGTTGACCAACGCGCTCAGACGCATGTCGACAATAGCCTTAGTCTGGACATCATCCAAGTTGAAGCGCACGCCCAAACGCTGACGCGCCTCGTCGGTTGTCGCCGAAGAACGGATAATTTTAACCACTTCGTCGATATTGTCAGACGCCACAATCAGACCTTTGACAATATGCGCGCGGTCCTCAGCCTTCTTAATCAAGAAACGTGTGCGGCGGATAACGACATCATGCCTGTGGTCGACAAACGCCTGCAACAGCTCCTTGAGGTTGAGCAACTTCGGACGGCCTTCAACGAGCGCCACATTGTTGACGCTGAACGATGACTGAAGCGGAGTCATCTTATAAAGCTTGTTGAGCAGCACGTTGGCGTTGGCGTCTTTCTTGACTTCCACAACCACACGCACGTCTTTGCCCGATGACAGGTCCTTGACGTTGTTGATGCCCTCAACCTTCTTCTCTATAGCGAGGTCGGCAATTGATTTCACCAATTCCGACTTGTTGACATTATACGGGATTTCAGAAATGACAATCACCTCATGTTCCTTCTCCGTTTCAATCTCAGCTTTCGCTCTGACCACGATACGGCCGCGGCCTGTCTCGTATGCCTCTTTCACGCCGGCATATCCATAGATAGTGCCGCCCGTTGGAAAATCAGGCGCCTTGATGTGGCGCATCAGTTCCTCTATTGTGATTTCCGGATTGTCAAGAAGAGCAATCGAAGCGTTGATTGCCTCCGTGAGGTTGTGAGGAGGCATATTGGTCGCCATACCCACAGCGATACCCGAGGCTCCGTTTACGAGCAAGTTCGGGAAACGCGTCGGCAACACTGTCGGCTCCTCCAAAGTGTTGTCGAAGTTTGGCATGAAGTCTACAGTATCCTCGTCAATGTCGCGGAGCATTTCCTCGCCAATCTTCGCAAGACGTGCCTCCGTGTAACGCATTGCCGCCGGAGAGTCGCCGTCGAGCGAGCCGAAGTTACCCTGTCCGAACACAAGCGGATAGCGCAACGCCCAGTCTTGTGCCATTCGCGCCAGCGTGAAGTAAATCGACGAGTCGCCGTGTGGGTGAAACTTACCCATAACCTCACCTACGATACGCGCACATTTCTTTGTCGGCTGGTTGGACGTGTTTCCAAGTCGCTCCATTCCAAACAGCACACGCCTGTGCACGGGCTTGAAGCCGTCCCTCACATCAGGCAGCGCGCGCGACACTATCACCGACATTGAATAGTCGATGTAAGCGTCCTGCATTTCTTTTTCAATATTGATCCTTCTAATACGATCTTCTATCATAATTGTTCTTTAAAAATTCATTACAGCCAGCCCTGAAAACAGGGCTTGGTTCAATATGGCAAAGATACAAAAAATTAACGACATATACCCGCCATCAACGACAGTTTTTCAATGGTTTTTCATCAATTTTCACAATGCCGTGCGGAGAACGTCAGACACGCCGCAAAAACGCACAAATCCGCAGACGGCAACACGGCTCCGCCTGCGGATTTTTATTTATTTTTCAAGCACTAAAACTCGCTTGTGAAATGGAATTTAATTTTCGGGAAGTCAGACTGCGCCATCTGCAGCACATAATTGGAATCGGCAAGAAACACGTCGCGCCCGTCACGGTCCAACGCCATAAACTGATGCTTGCGCTTTTTAAACGCTGCCAAGGCATCGGCATCGTCGCTCTCAATCCAGCATGCCTTGTAGAGATGTATCGGCTCCCATCGGCATTGCGCGCCGTATTCGTGGAGCAAACGATACTGTATAACCTCAAACTGCAGCTGTCCGACAGTGCCGATAAGTTTGCGGCCATTAAACTGGTTGACAAACAATTGCGCCACGCCCTCGTCCATCAGCTGCTCGATGCCCTTGTTCAGCTGCTTGGTCTTCATCGGGTCTGTGTTCTCGATATATTTGAACATCTCGCCGGCGTTCAGCGTGTCGCCGATTTTAAAGTTGCCGGTGTCGGGGATACCCACAATGTCGCCTGGATAAGCTTCGTCGACCACGTCTTTCTTCTGCGCCATAAACGCGGTAGGCGCCGCGAAACGCATCGTCTTGCCTGTGCGCATCTGCTTGTAGTTGACATTTCGCTCGAACTTGCCCGAACAAATCTTCACGAAAGCGATACAGCTGCGGTGGTTGGGGTCCATGTTGGCGTGAATCTTGAACACGAAGCCAGTGAAATTGGGCTCCCCCCCCCCCCCCCCCCCCCCCCCCCCCCGCCATAATAGGCTTTGGCGACGGCGCTATCTTAACAAAGCAGTCAAGCAGCTCCTTCACGCCGAACGTGTTGAGCGCCGAACCGAAGAACACCGGTGCGACAGCACCCTTCAGATACTCCGACTCATCAAATTCCGGATACACTCCGTCGATAAGCTCAAGGTCGTCGCGCAAGCGCTTTGCATCTGTCTCTCCGACACTTGCGTCGACAGCCGGGTCGTTGACGTCGGAAATCTCCACACGTTCGGTGACATGCTGCTTGTTTGGCGTGAACAAGTCGAGCGAATGCTCATATATATTGTAGACACCTTTGAAATGCGCGCCGATGTTGATAGGCCAGCTGAGCGGACGCACACTGATTTTAAGCTCGCTCTCCAACTCGTCGAGGATGTCGAACGGATCGCGCCCCTCGCGGTCGAGTTTATTGACAAAGATAATAACGGGAGTGTTGCGCATACGGCACGGGAGTGTTGCGCATGCGGCACACCTCCATAAGCTTCCGCGTCTGTTGCTCCACGCCCTTCGCCACGTCGACCACAATGATTACACTGTCGACAGCCGTAAGTGTGCGATACGTATCCTCCGCGAAATCCTGATGTCCGGGAGTGTCGAGAATGTTGATTTTGTAATCGCCATAATTGAAGCCCATCACGGATGTCGCCACCGAGATGCCGCGTTGTTTCTCTATCTCCATCCAGTCGGACGTGGCCGTCTTTTTGATTTTATTGGACTTCACAGCCCCTGCCACATGGATAGCGCCTCCAAAGAGGAGAAGTTTTTCGGTCAATGTTGTTTTACCGGCATCAGGGTGACTGATGATTGCGAATGTGCGACGTCTTTTTATTTCTTCTTCTAATGTTGCCACAAGAATTGCGTTGTTTTTTTATTTGTTTACTGATAATCCTCCTTGTCAAAAAGGGGCTTGATTTTGTCTTTATGAAAATATGTTGCCAAAAGCGAGACGAATTTCGAGATTTGAGCCATCGCCACCTGCGTGGATTCCGAGAGCTGCCGTCCCTGCAGATGCATCATCATCATGCCGTAGAGCGCGTTGAAGCACGTTTCGATCTCACCGGATTTCTCATCACCGGATTTCGAGCGAAGCTCAACAATTATCGGCAGCGTCTTGTAGAATTCCGACGCATACTCCGGATATTTCACACTCTTAAGCAGCATCTGGTGCAAATCGGTCAGCTGTATCACGACGTTCTTGTTGATTTGGATATGCCCTTTTTCTTTCACCCCCTCGATGCGCATCATGTCCATCAGGTCGCCATACCACTGCAGCATCGCCGCCTTTGTGTCCTCATCTGTGGGATAGTTGTCAACGATGCGCTGACGCACGGTTTCAATGTCGAAACGGCATGCGCGGAATATGTCTTCAAGCTGCCACATATACAGCAGATATTCCGCTATATTCTCTTCTCTAAGTTGCTTTGCCGTGAACATTAGCCTAACCGAATTTGCTGATTTTACGAAGGATTGGCTCGTTGAGCACCTTGATTCGACGTCCGTCGACCACGATTACATGCTCATTGACAAACGACGACAGCGTGCGGATGGCGTTGGAAGTTGTCATGTTCGACAGATTGGCCAAGTCCTCGCGCGACATGTATATGTTAAGCGTCTCTCCGTCTTCCTCAAAGCCATAATTGTCGATAAGCACGACAAGTGCCTCTGCCAAACGTCCTCTGATATGTTTCTGCGTAAGATTGACTATCTTCGTGTCGGAACGCCCGAGATTGTGCGACAGCTCATGGATGAAGAACCACGCCAGCTGACGGTTGCCGTCAATCAGCTCCTCGACAATCTTCATTGGAATCGTGCCCACAACAGAAGGCTCCATTGCAATCGCTCCCGAAACATATGGCTCGTTGGCGAAATATGCCCGATGCCCGAAATATTGAATCGGACGAATCAAGCGGATAATCTGCTGACGACCGCCTATCCCTTCCTTGTATTTTTTCACCTTTCCCTTCAACAGGCACCACAAATATTCCGGAGTTTCCTTTTCCGCGTAAATGATTTGGTTACGCTTGTAGTTGTGAATGGTAAAATTATCAATCACAACCCTCTTCTCCTCAGACGTAAGGACGTTCCAAATCCCCGCCATGTCTTCCTTGACTACTTTTTCTAACGCGTCTCTTGATACCATCATCCGCTTATTTGCTACATAATTATGTTTTAGAGCACAAATATACAGCATTATATGTTCATCTCCAAAAATTATCCACAAAATTTAAACGAGTCGGTAACAATTGCCCGGCATTACGGAAACGGCGCCCTTGAATTCCAGTTCAAACAAGACGCTCAGCAACTTATGCACAGGCATTTTCAGCAATGCGCTCAGCTCATTTATCTGCACCAAATCCCTTCCTTGCAGACAGTCGACAGCCCGCCACCACCCGCCTGCTCCTCTTTTGTATATTCTATAAACAACGACTTCTCCACCGGCTTCGCACTGCGTTCCCAACGCATCATGTCAACGACATCCGACGCCGACGTCACAAGCGCAGCCACATTTTTGCGTATCAATGTGTTGCATCCTTCGGAATACACATCGCCCACCCTTCCCGGAAAAGCGAACACATCCCTGCCGTAATTCTGCGCCACTTTGGCAGTCACCAACGCGCCGCCCTTAAACGCCGACTCCACCACCACAGTGCAGTCGCTGAGCGCGGCTATTATGCGGTTTCTCGCCAGGAAATTCGACCGATGCACCGGCGTCGCACAAGGTGGGCAGCCACAGAGCGATGCTGCGCCGGATATATCATATCCAGCCCGTGCGCCATCACAGCCACCGTAGGCATCCCGCACTCCAACGCCGCCAAATGCGCCGCGACATCGACGCCATACGCCAGCCCGCTGACAACAACCACATCCTTCCCCACCAGCTCGCCAAGCCCAGCCACCAAATCGCGCGTGAGCTTCTGCCCGTAAACGGTGGCATGGCGCGTTCCGACTATCCCAACCGCGCACCTTGCGTTGAGGTCCGTGTCGCCTTTTGCATATATCAGCAACGGAGCGTCGGGCACATTCTGAAATCTTGCCGGATAGTCCTGATTGCGGAAATAAAGGCATCTGATTCCGTTTCTCGCCACAAAGTCGAGCTCTTTCTCAGCCTCGCCCCCCCCCCGCCAATATGGCTCCGGCGGTCTCCGGCGTGATTCCTTTGATTTTTGAGAACGCAACCTGTTCTATCCCCGGCAACGACATGTCAACGCAAATGTTTTTTAAACACCTCGGCAAGCATATCCCCTCTGTCGAGCTTGCCGTCAGAAAGACAGACGCAGCTCACCACAGCCGACCACCCCCCCCGCCCCCACCGACTCTCCCGTGTCTGTCTTGAACAAATCCTGATGAAACACAAACCTGGCGCCTTTCCGCTCCACCCACAACTTGCTGACAAAGCGGTCGCCGCTGCGGAGCGGCGTCTTGTAATCGATTTCCACCCGGTTAAGCACCGGAATCACTCCCTTCTCCTGCATCTGCGCAAACGAAATGCCGTTTGCCACGCAAAAGCCATGGCGGGTATGCTCCAAATAGTGCAAGTAATTGGCATTGTTGACGATGCCCTCTGCGTCAAGTTCGTAATCGCGCACTTCCATCTCGCGCTCATATACATATTTTGTGTCTGTCATCTGCTAATTTTTGCACAAAGATAATGGTTTCTCCAACAATTATAACTACCTTTGCAGACATATTTGAACGATGAACATTCGCAGTGTAATTAACGCGATTGAGGATTTTGCCCCTCGCGCTTTGCAGGAGAGCTACGACAACGCCGGACTGCAGGCAGGCGATGCGACAAATATCTGTACGGGAGTACTTCTTACGCTTGACGTGAATGAAAACACAGTCACAGAGGCAAAGGAGTACGGCTTGAACTGTATCATTTCGCACCATCCCCTTCTCTTCAAAGGAATAAAATCCATCTCTCCCGACACTCCTACGGGACGCATCCTGATTGATGCGATAAGCAACGGAATAACAATCTACTCAGCGCACACCAATCTCGACAATGCCAGATTCGGTGTTTCAAACCGTATGGCCCAAATGCTCGGGCTTTCCGGGATACGCACTTTGCAGCCACAGTCGGCGACATTGGTAAAGCTGGCGGTCTTCGTGCCGGAGGCACACGCCGACAAGGTGCGCGACGCAATGGCTGACTGAGTCCGGAGCCGGGACAATCGGCGACTACGACCGCTGCAGCTATTCGCTGGAAGGGACAGGCCGATTCCGCGCCGCAACGGGTGCTAATCCTTTTGTCGGAGAGATTGGCGAGATTCACCAAGAGGCTGAAACGAAGATTGAAGTCATCGCACCGCGACGACTTTCAGGCAGAATCATCAGAGCGATGCTCGACGCCCACCCCTATGAGGAGCCGGCATACGACATCATTCCGCTCGACAACGCCGACAACTATTCAGGAAGCGGCGCTGTGGGCAACATCAAGCCGACAACGATGGGCGGGTTTATCGACCTGCTGAAAGCAACGTTCAACTGCAAGGCAATACGCTACTGCGGCGACGAGCGGAAGACAATAACCAGAGTGGCACTATGCGGAGGCAGCGGGGCTTTTCTGACATCAGACGCCATCGCTTCCGGAGCCGACATCTATGTCACCGGCGATGTGAAATACCACGATTTCACTTCGTTTGCCGACAAAATCGCGATTGCCGACATCGGGCACTACGAAAGTGAGCAGTGCTCAAAAAGCATATTCCGGGAAATTCTGGAAAAGAAGTTCCCCGGCTTGACAATCAAAGACGCAGAAACAGATATCAATACAATAAAATACATATAATATGGCAACTGAAAAGAAAACAGCAGCAACAGAAGGATTGTCGGTAGAAGAACGCTTGAAAACGCTCTACCAACTCCAAACACTCTTATCCCAAATCGACCGCATCAAAAACCTCCGCGGCGAACTTCCTTTGGAGGTCAAGGACATGGACGACGAGGTTGAACGCTTGAAAACCCGTATCCAGAAATTCAAAAACGAGGCGGAAGAATTGCGCAAGGGTGTGGCTGCAAAGAAGGTGGAAATCCAAAACGCACAAGACGCCATCGCAAAATACACAGAGCAGCAGAACAACGTGCGCAACAACAAGGAGTTTGACTTCCTTGCAAAGGAAATCGGATTCAAGCAGCTTGAAATCGAGCTGGCCGAGAAACGCATCCGCGAATACACCGAGATGGCGAACCGCAAAGCCGACGACATCAAGAGCACACAGGAGACAATGGAGGACAACGTGCACATCCTCGCCGAGAAGAAATCAGAATTGAGCGAAATCATCTCAGAGACAAAGCAGGACGAGGAGAAACTCCGCGAGCAGGCAAAAGCCCTCGAGGAGAAAATCGAGCCACGTCTGCTCAAGGCTTTCAAGCGCATCCGCGAGAATGCCCGCAACGGTCTTGGAATCGTCTACGTGCAGCGCAATGCCTGCGGCGGCTGCTTCAACCGCATCCCGGCACAGCGCCAGGTAGAGGTGAAGCTTCACAAGAAGGTGGTTGTCTGCGAATATTGCGGCAGAATCCTTATCGACCCGCAGCTTGCCGGCGTAAACGAGGAAGCATAAATCAGCAACCGCATAAATACAACAAGTCCCGGAGGAATATGACATGGATTCCTTCGGGACTTGCTTTTTCATGACACCAAAGCGTCAAGCTTTCACACAGCCGCCATCCTACTTATTGCCGTTCTGTTCCAGATAGATGGCAGCCTGTTTCACTTTTTTGAACAGGTCGGTTGCAAACACAAAATCATTCAGCGTCTCGCTGTCTGCATGGAAGATTGAATGCTTGTCGCCCACCCAATCGACATTGCCCTTGTTTATAAACACGATATGCTCTCCTATGCCGAGCACCGAGTTCATGTCGTGGGTGTTGATTATGGTCGTTATGTCGTACTCGTGGGTAATGTCCCACAACAACTCATCTATCAGAATCGATGTCTGTGGGTCGAGGCCGGAGTTTGGCTCGTCGCAGAACAGATATTTCGGATTCGCGACGCGCTTCTGCATACCGCCGCTGATTTCCGACGGATACTTCGACTCGGCGCCATTAAGATTGACACGGTTGAGGCAGAACCTGGCGCGGTCGAGCATTTGCGCACGTGTCATATCGGAAAACATTTTCAACGGAAACATCACGTTCCCGAGCACCGTCTCGTTGTCAAACAACGCCGAGCCCTGAAACAGCATTCCTATTTCAGTACGCAAAGCCTTGCGCTGCGCCAACGACATCTTCACAATGTCGCGGCCGTCATATAGAATTTGTCCCGAATCAGGCGTCAACAGTCCGATGATGCTCTTCATCAGCACGGTCTTTCCCGAGCCGCTTTGTCCGATAATCAGATTAGTCTTTCCATTATGAAACGTCGCGTCGATGCCTTTAAGCACCATCTTGTCAGGAAACGACTTTTTTACGTTTTTTACTTCAATCATTACTGCAACAATAATTTGGTCAACAACACGTCGAGCAACAGAATCAAAATGCTGCTTGCCACAACTGAATTCGTACTTGCCTTGCCCACATCGAGCGCACCTCCCTTGACGTTATAGCCATAGAACGATGCCACGCTGGTTATCACCACCGAGAAGAACAATGACTTGATTATCGCATACCACACATACCATTCAACAAACATTGTCTGGATGCCGTAGATATACTGCGGAACGGGAATCATATCCGTGAACTGCGCTATCATGAATCCGCCGACCAAGCCCGACGCCATGCTGAACACGGCAAGCACCGGAATAAACGTCAGCAACGCAAGTATTTTGGGCAACACGATGAAGTTGCACGAGTTGACACCCATAATCTCAAGCGCGTCAATCTGCTCGGTCACACGCATTGTTCCTATCTCCGAGGCAATGTTGGACCCCACTTTGCCGGCGAGGATCAAGCACAAAATCGACGATGAGAATTCCAGGAGAAGCACGTCGCGGGTTGCAAGACCCACGGTGTAGGGCGGCAGAAGCGGATTGGAAAAATTAATCTGCATCTGAATTGCGATAACCGCACCGATAAACAGGGATATGACAATCACCAACGGAATGGAGTCCACTCCAAGTTTTGAGATTTCGACGACATAACGTTTCAGAGACTCTTTCAGGCGGTCGGGACGCGTAAACACCCTACGCATAAACAACGCATATTCTCCAAACGTATGTAGACAAGATGTTATAAACAACATATATTATTTTCTTTATTTCTCGCAAAATTACTCATTTTTCCGCCACTCGGCAACCAGAAGCAAACCATTTTCTCAATTTTGCGGTGTTTTTGACTACTCCAGACACAAAAAGTCAGCGCCGCATCCATCGACACGGCGCTGACTGCTTTTTCAGGAGTTGCTGTTATTTCTTGTTCTGCTCAATCCACTTGCGTGCATTGACAAACGCCTCTATCCAAGGTGTAACCTCGTCGGTAAGACGGCGGTTTTCAGGATAGAATCCGCACTGCCATGGGAAGATGGCACGCTCAAGGTGAGGCATCATCGCCAAATGGCGGCCGTCGGCCGACGCTATACCCGCAACAGCCTTAGGCGATCCGTTAGGGTTGGCTGGATATGACGCATACGCATATTCCGCAACCACGTTGTAGTTTTCAACGCCTTCAGGCAAATTGAACTTACCTTCGCCGTGAGCCACCCAGATGCCAAGTTTGGAGCCTGAAAGCGACTTGAACATCACCGAGTTGTTTTCCGGAATGCGGAGGCCAAGGAACTGCGACTCGAATTTATGCGAGTCGTTGTGCACCATCGTTGCCTTATGCTTGAATTCCGGATTGATGAGGTTCAGCTCTATCATCAGCTGGCAACCGTTGCAGATGCCAAGGCTCAGAGTGTCCTTACGGGCGAAGAAGCGCTGCAGGGCAGCCTTTGCGTTCTCGTTCCAGACAAAGCCGCCAGCCCATCCTTTCGCCGAGCCCAGCACGTCGGAATTGGAGAATCCTCCACAGAACACAATCATATTGACGTCGTCAAGAGTTTCGCGACCCGACATAAGGTCGGTCATGTGAACGTCTTTCACATCAAAGCCGGCGAGATAAAGCGAATATGCCATCTCGCGGTCGCCGTTCACGCCCTTCTCGCGGATAATGGCAGCCTTGATGCCTGTCGGAGTGCGGCGGTTGCCGGTAAGTCCGTAAGAGGCAAGCGTGCCTTTGAAATCCTTCGGCAATTTATAGCGTATAGGCTGCTTCTTATAGTTCTCAAAACGCTTTTTCGCACATGCCGCGCCGCTCTGACGGCGGTCGAGCAGATACGATGACTTGAACCACAAGTCGCGCAGATAATCAATGTCGAGCAGATACTCGCAACCGAGATTTGACACGAGAACCACACGCTCGTCCTGAACCGTGCCGATTGCCACAGCATGCAAACCGTCGACAGCCGCTTCCACAGCCTTCAAGTTTTTGTTCTCAACTTGCATCACGACAGCGCTGTTTTCAGCAAACAACAGCTTCACGACATCCTTGTCGTCAAATCCGTCGAGGTTGATGTTCAAACCGCCCTTCGTGTTGGCGAATGTCATCTCAAGCAACGTGGTGACAAGACCGCCCGCCGAGACATCGTGCATTGCAAGCACCTTGCCTTCGTCGACAAGCGACTGAACAGCGGCAAATGCCTTTGCAAAATATTCAGCGGAGTCGATGCGCGGCACATCGCTGCCCACACTGCCGAGCATCTGCGCGAACGCAGAGCCACCGAGCGCAAGCGGAGAATTGCTGAAATCAACGTAGACAAGAGTAGTGTTCTTCTTGTTTTGAACCACCGGCGACACAACCTTGCGCACGTCAGACACCTCAGCGGCAGCCGAGATAATCACCGTGCCTGGAGCCATCACCTTTTTCTTGCCGTATTTCTGCGTCATCGAGAGGCTGTCCTTGCCAGTAGGGATGTTGATGCCAAGACGGCAGGCAAAGTCGCTGCATGCCTCCACTGCCTTGTAGAGAGCGGCATCCTCGCCGGCGTTGCGGCAAGGCCACATCCAGTTGGCGCTGAGCGAAACGCCCTTCAATCCGTCGCTGAGAGGCGCGCCCACAATGTTTGTCAAAGCTTCCGCTATCGACGCAACAGAGCCTTGTGCCGAATCAGCCAAAGCCAATTGCGGAGCGTGGCCGATTGATGTTGCGATGCCTTTCGTTCCTGTATAGTCAAGTGCCACAACGCCGCAGTCGCTGAGAGGCAACTGTATCTCGCCCTGACATTGCTGGCGTGCCACCTTGCCTGTCACCGAACGGTCAACCTTGTTTGTCAACCAGTCCTTGCAGGCAACCGCCTCGAGCTGAAGCACATTTTCTATATATGTGTTGACGTCTGATTTCTTGTATTTAACCGACTTCAGACGGCGTTCTACCGTAGAGTCGGTCATATAAGTCTTTGGCGAGCTGCCGAACATGTCGCTCATAGCCAAGTCGATCGGGCACACACCGTCGGTCTGCTCAAAGACAAAACGATGGTCGCCGGTGGTTTCTCCAACCACATAGAACGGAGCGCGTTCGCGCTCGGCAATTGTGCGCACCCACTCAATGTCTTTTTGCTCAATCACCATGCCCATACGCTCCTGCGACTCATTGCCGATGATTTCTTTCGACGACAGTGTAGGGTCGCCCACCGGGAGAGCTCCGATTTCAATTTTTCCGCCTGTCGACTCAACGAGTTCCGACAAAGCGTTCAAGTGTCCGCCGGCACCGTGGTCGTGGATTGACACAATCGGATTGTTGTCAGACTCGGCAAGCGCACGGATTACGTTTGACACACGCTTCTGCATCTCCGGATTGGCGCGCTGCACGGCGTTGAGCTCGATAGAGTTGTCGTATTGTCCGGTGTTGACCGACGACACGGCGCCGCCGCCCATACCGATACGATAGTTGTCGCCGCCCATCAGCACCACACTTTCGTGAGGCTTAGGCTCGCCCTTCAGGGCATCGCGCTTTGCTGCGAATCCCACGCCACCGGCAAGCATAATCACTTTGTCGTAGGCAAATTCCTCTCCGTTTTCCTTATGCTCGAACGTGAGCACAGAACCGCAAATCAGCGGCTGTCCGAATTTGTTTCCGAAGTCGGACGCACCGTTTGATGCCTTGATAAGGATTTCCTCAGGCGTTTGGTAAAGCCATTTGCGCGGCGCCATCGCCGAAGCCTCCCACACACGGTTTTCCTCCGTGCGCGGATACGAGGTCATATAGACTGCCGTTCCGGCTATCGGCAGACTCGCCTTTCCTCCTCCGAGGCGGTCACGGATTTCACCTCCCGTTCCTGTAGCCGCGCCGTTGAACGGCTCTACGGTCGTCGGGAAGTTGTGGGTTTCCGCCTTCAACGAGATTACTGTTTCAACGTCCTTGATTTGGAAGAAGTCGGGGCCTTGCGGATTTTTCGGAGCAAACTGCTCTATCACCGGACCTTCTACAAAAGCCACGTTGTCTTTATATGCTGACACAAGCTTATTCGGATTTTCCTGCGATGTCTTTTTAATGAGCTTAAAAAGAGAAGACGGTTTCTCCTCGCCGTCAATTACAAACACGCCGTTGAAGATTTTATGACGGCAGTGCTCAGAGTTGACCTGAGAGAAACCGAACACCTCGCTGTCGGTCAGCGGACGGTTGAGCTTTGCGCTCAACGACTTCAGGTAATCCACCTCTTCCGGATTGAGCGCCAAGCCTTCTTGCTCGTTGTATGCCTCGATGTCGGAGATGTAAACAATCTCATCCGGTTTTTTGAGAATTTCAAAGATGTCGGCGCCGAGATTCTCATAAAGGCGCTGAAGCATCTTGTCGTAGGTTGGATTTTTTGCTGTTGTCGGGAAAAACTCTTCAATGCGTTTAACTCCGGAAAGACCCATGTTCTGGGTTATTTCCACCGCGTTCGTACTCCAAGGGGTTATCATCTCCCGGCGCGGTCCCACAAACTTGCCTTCCACCGTAGAGGCGTCAAGCAGCTGGGCGTCGTTGAACAACCATTTTAATTTTTCAATTTCGCTGTTTTCCAGCTTGTGGTCGGTATCAACTGCGATAATCGAACCCGACACATTTTTGAAGAAACTAATCATATTTATTGAGTAGGGAATTGGTTTAATTCTTCTGCAAAATTAATTAAAATCGCTTACATATACGGACTAATCTCCCCGAATATGTCGAAAAATTATTCTTTTTCGCATAAAAGATAGTAACTTTGCAATGCTTTTAGCAAAAAACAAGAATCCAAATGGCAACGATATTAAATATTGAGACGTCTACCGACGTTTGCTCCGTCTGCCTGTCGCACGACGGTGAGATGAAATTTCACGACGCTGACTACAAAGGACGCAACCATGCCACCGTGCTTGGCGGCTTCGTAAAAAACGCCCTCGACTACGCAAAGATGTGCGAGATGAAACTTGACGCCGTCGCCGTGAGCATAGGCCCTGGTTCCTACACGGGTCTGCGCATCGGCTTGTCGGAAGCGAAAGGCCTGTGCTTCGGTCTCGACATTCCGCTGATTGGCGTAAACACCCTGAAACTGCTGAGCGTGGCTGTAATGTTCTCAAAAAACATCGGTCCCGACGACTATTTCGTGCCGATGATCGACGCGCGGCGCATGGAGGTGTTCACAGCGGTCTACGACCTTGCCCTCAACGAGGTTATGCCAAACCAGGCGATGATTCTCGACGAGAATTCGTTTGCCGACTTGCTGGAGTCGCGCAAGCTGCACTTCATGGGCAACGGCGCCGACAAGGCTTCCGACTTGATAAAGAGCCAGAACGCGGAGTTCACTCTCGGCATACGTCCCAATGCAGCCGACATGATCGCCCTCTCGGAAAAGGCATTCCGCGAGAATGATTTTCTCGACCTTGCATACTCTACGCCAAACTACATCAAGAAGTTCCACACCACAACGCCAAAGAAAAACGTTCTTGGCTGTCAACCAACGAAATAATTATGTTAGAATACAACACACAGAAAGAGAAACTGGTGCTGCCAGAATATGGCCGCAACGTACAGCAGATGGTCGACTATTGCCTCACCATCGAGAACCGTGACGAGCGCAACCGGTGCGCGTCTGCCATCGTGGCGATAATGAGCAATCTGTTTGCTGCCCAGGCGGGCGTTGACGACTTCAACAAGATGCTGTGGAACCAACTCGCCATAATGTCAGACTTCCGTCTCGACATCGACTATCCGTGCGAGGTGATCAAGCCCGAGAATCTGCACTCCAAGCCGGAGAAGATTCCTTACAAACTGACGCCAATACGCTTCCGCCACTATGGCAAAATCGTCGAGAATCTGATTGACATCGCCCAGGACATGCCCGAGGGCGAGGAGCGCACACAGCTGGCTCTGCTCATTGCAAACCAGATGAAGAAGCTCATGGTGCAGTCAAACATCGACGGTGTCGACGATGAAAAGATATTCAAAGACCTCGCCCTCTATTCGCGCGGAAAGATTGTGCTGAACCCAGAGGAACACAAACTGCGCGACTTCAAGGATATGGTTCCCGAAAAACCAGCCTCAAACAATAAAAAATCGAAAAAGCGCAAATAAACGATGATCACCGCCGACCAACTTATCGAAATCGGACGCTACAACAAGGCGCACGGCATCAACGGCGAGATTTCCGCCACTTTCGACTGCGACACGATGGCCGTCGGCGAGCTGTCGGCTCTGGTGTCGCCGATGGACGGCATTTTCGTGCCGTTCTTTGTCAACGGCATACGCCCGAAGAACAACGACACTCTGCTGCTGAAAATCGACGGCATCAGCAACGAGACGCAGGCTAAACGCCTCGTCAACTGCCCCATCTACGCTCTCGCCGAAGAAATGCCGGAGCAGGATGAGGTGTACTGCGACTTTTTCATCGGCTTCACAATCACAGACACCGACGGAAACACTATCGGCACAATAACCGACGTGGACGACTCCACGGAAAACGCATTGTTTGTGGTGGAAAACGAGGGCAAAACTGTCTATATCCCCATTTCGGAGGATTTCATCACGGAAATCGACGAGCAAGGAAAAACAATCGAGATGGATTTGCCCGAGGGCATCCTCGATTTATGACCCCGCGCAGCGGAATGCCTTCTAAATTTTGCTAATTAATCAAATATACTGTTTATCTTTTTTGATTTAACAGAGAGATTCTGTATCTTAGCGAGAAATATATAAAAAAACAGAATCTCAATGTCCGATAAAAATGACTTTCAAGAGTTCTCGGAAGACGCCGCTGTAAAGTTTATCAGAGAGCGGCTGTCGGAAGACGTGGCTTCACGGGGTTCCACGGTTGTCAGACGACGACATCCTCGACATTGTCGATGCCGCCTACGACTACTATGACGACAACGGCCTGCTCGACTTGTCAGACTTCGACTCAGACGTAGACGAGCGCAAAATGGCCAGCGCCATAATCGAAAGCACCGGCTGCGGCCTGACAGAAAGCGAAGTGTTGGAAATCATTGGATTGGAAAACCTTTACGAAGATTCGCTTAACGATTTCTAAGACATTTATGCGTGCAAAAAACATATTATATTCTCTTGCGGCTGGCTTTGTCGCAATCTCGATTTCAATAGCGCCGGCTTATGCCAAGGACAATTTCTTCAAACGCTCGGCGAATGCTGTGAAGGAATTCTTCAGCGACGACAAAAAGAAGGACGACAGCACTCCCGACAAGGAAAAGAAAGAAGAAAAAGCCAATCCCGAAAAGAGCAGCACAACAACAACACAGTCTGAAAGCGAAAAAATCGACGACAAATCGGTCACTGAGCTCTACGACCTGTCGTTTGAGGAAATCAAAGCTCTTCCGAAACTGGGCAACCAACGCGCTAAAATACGCGAATACCAGCAGATACAGGCAAAAAAACTATTGTCGTCAGGGCAAAACATCGAGACGACACGCAACGGAGAGGTGATTATAGCCACTGTCGCCGCCAACGACCTGTTTCTGCCAAACGACACCACACTGCGCCCAACGGCGGCAAAAGTGCTGCGCCCATATATGGAATACCTTAAAGAGCCCGACATGTACAGGATGCTACTGCTGATGCACAGCGACAACACCGGCTCAGAGGCATACACCAACCACCTCACCACGGTGCGCGTGTCGGCCGTGTTCGACTGGATAAAGGACAATGCCGCATGCAGCGACTATGTGATTCCCTACGCAATGGGCGCCGACGACCCGCTGCCAAACACTCCCAACAATTCTGTCGACAACCGCGAGAAGAACCGCCGGTTGGAGATTTATCTTGTCCCGGGCAAGTCTATGATACGCAAATCTTCACGCGGGCAGCTGAGATAAATCACACCACCATCTACAATACAAAAAATCCATCAGAATTTCTTCCGATGGATTTTTTTGTGATCCGGCTGTGGTCACAAAAATTTCCATAGTCAGTTGTGCCACAGATAGTTATGAAATGTGTTTTTGTGGTACTGTACCACAAATTGTGGTACACTTTGACCTTTCGGGGTCAAAATGTGGTACCAAAACAGCCTCTTTTTAGTGTCCTTGATTATTAAAGGTATTTTAAGTAAATGCTTATATTTGGACTTAAATCAAACACTTGTTAGCATTAATTAAGTTTCTAAAACGGGATAGAATGAGCCTTTGACTAACTGCGACATTCCTTGTGAGGTGAATGTTGCAGTTAACTTTTCGCAGACGTAGCGTTTGCCACGAATGATGAAAAGGATCTCTACTGCACTCATGTGTCGAAAATAATTTATACCTTTGCATTCGAAATAAAAACGCTTCAGAATCTGATGGCAAAAATAATCGTTCAAAATACTAATATTACTATTATATCGGTTAATGGCGATGACTATATCTCATTGACCGATTTGGCTCGTTATAAAAGCGACGAACCTAATGCCGTGATTGCTAATTGGATGCGCAATCGTAATACAATTGAATATCTCGGCATTTGGGAACAATTATATAATCCGGATTTTAAACCCACCGAATTCGAGGGGTTTAGAATGCAAGCCGGTCTTAATGCGTTCACTCTTTCTCCGAAGAAATGGATTGAAGCAACCGGGGCAATAGGAATCGTTGCCAAATCAGGTCGTTATGGAGGCACATACGCTCATAAGGATATTGCTTTCAAGTTTGCAAGTTGGATTTCGGTAGAGTTTGAGTTATATATCGTTAAGGAATTTCAGCGACTTAAAACGGAGGAACAGCGGTTGCTGGGATGGTCGGCGAAGCGCGAATTGTCGAAAATCAACTACCGCATACATACCGATGCTATAAAGCAGAACCTCATTCCTGCCGAGGTTACCCCTATGCAGGCTAATATCATCTACGCCAACGAAGCCGATGTATTGAACGTGGCTATGTTCGGTATGACGGCAAAGCAATGGCGCGAAGCTAATCCCGACCTAAAAGGTAACATTCGCGACTACGCAACAATCAACGAACTTATCTGCCTGTCGAATATGGAGAACCTCAATGCTGTTTTCATCGAGCAAGGCATGACTCAAAGTGAACGACTTGTCAAGCTGAATCAAATAGCCATACATCAAATGAGCGTTTTAGAAAGCGGTAGCAATGATAGAAAATTATTGAGATAGTTTGATGTACCATAAAAATAGTCCTGCGTAACCTACACTTGTGAACTACGCACTTTTCACGTAGCCGTTCAGTCACGACAGAATATATTATAAATAGATAATTTGTTTAACCAATTAAAACTGATGAATCAACAGGGTAAAACGGACATAAAAGCACATGAAAAAATCATTTCTTCTTTTAGGGGCAATTATGCTACTTGTTATGTCAGCTCAAGCACAGAAATATAATTTTGAGGATTATGTTTATCCTTTCGGCTGCCGTACATACGCTTCGCCAGATAGTCAAGGAAATCTCTCGTCTGTAACTCAATATAGCTTTGAATCCAAGACCTATGATAATTATCTTGTAGAAGAAGTCTATATTGGGTATGGAATAATTTCGGCGGGATGGAATAATTTAGGAAAAATCTAATTATAGATACCACACAGAAGAAAATGCTGTAATTTCAGATGTTCAACTTCGACAAAATAGATTAACGGGGAGTACGAAGTATCAAGACAAGCTAATTCTTTTTGCTTTTCCTGAGAAGGACAAGCCTTTTAAGTGGACTGAGACAGATAGAGGTGATAAGTATCAATGCACATCCGAATATGTGTATATTAATGCTTCCATAGAGCATAATTCGTTATTCCTGAAATCGATTAAAATAACAAGAGATAATAGTTATATTGTCGAAAATGAGAAGCATAGATTTATAGAAACAAGTTATTGGGTAAGTAATTATGGTCGTCTTATTACTTTTGTAGATTGGGATGGCACGAAAAAAGCCTCCTCCAAGTTGGATGTTTTAGATTATATTCAAGAAATATCTGAAGAAGAATACAATAAAATGAAGAAATAACCATATGAGTACAGAATTTATCATCGGAACAATTATTGGATTAATTGGTATCATTCCTGTCATTATCCAAGTTGTCAAATGGGTCAAGAAGCCCAAACTTAACGAGCTGATGAAAAGGCTGGTTGATAACAGATTGTCAACAAAGGCTCACAGGAAAGTCCTTATGAGGATGAACCTGATACTCCTGCGTTCTGGAAAGCATATATCATCTGAATATATCAACAATTTCGTTTTGGAAAAAAGAGGCAAGGAGTCGGTCTTTACAGATTTGTGCCTGAAGCATGACTGGGAGCCAACGAAAGAACTTTGTGAGATGTTTATGAATGGCGATTATCCGTCAATCAGAAAGAAATATTGGGATATGAAAAATGAGCATCAAAAGAAAGACGAATCAACTCCAAAGAATGCCAAGAAAGCAGATGCAGTCCCAGCACAGCCAAAGGGCAAGGAGATTGTATATTTGTCGGGACTTCTGGAAGAACATTTCCCTGAGTGCTTTAATCGGTTGACTTCTATCTTGAAAAAGCATGGTGTAGATTATCGTCTGTTAAAAGGCACGAAGGATATTTGGTGCAGGGATTACATGCCAATCCAAATTGAATCCGGCAAATTAATACAGTTCCGCTACGAGCCGTCTTATTTGAAAGGCAATAAGGAATGGGAAGATTCGCGCTCTGACGTGAGAGAAGTGTGTCGGCTGAATGGATTTGAGCCTGTATTCTCGAATATCAACCTTGACGGTGGAAATGTTTTGCTTTGCTCTGGCAGAGCAATCGTTTCAGATAGAATCTTCACGGAGAATCCTGAATATACAGACAAAGACCAATTGGTCAAAGACCTTTCCGAATTGCTTGAGGCAGAGGTAATCATAATTCCGGCCCAAAACAGTGACATGACGGGACACGCAGACGGTATGGTTCGCTTTATAGACCATGACACTATATTGGGAAACAACCGCTCTGATGAATACAAGTATTGGGCGAATGGCATAGAAAAAGTTCTGAAGGATTATAACCTCAAATATGTTGATGTGCCGTTCTTCTACGGATATAAGGACTCAAGACATCCTGACCAAGCCATAGGGGTTTACGTTAATTATCTTGAAGTTAGCAATCTGATAGTCCTTCCAGTCTTCGAGGTTGAGGGGAATAAGGATGCCGAGGCAATTGCAGCCTTTAAACGGATATTCCCAAACAAAATTATTGAGGTTTTAAATTATAACGATGTTGCATTAGAAGGTGGAGTCCTGAATTGTACGACGTGGGTCCATAGAATTAATTCCTAACAATCTATCTAACGTATAGAATGACATTTCAGCGGAACCCATGCGACATCCTCGGTCTCCGGTTCTCAACCTTCATTTCTCCACATTATTATCTCTTATAGACCGCCCAACGTGGCGATCCTATTTTTCTACTGACCCCTTTTTGTATAATTTTAACTATTCAACATACTTTTGTATCAGACCCAAAATAAGAGAATTGTATCCGGATTTCAACATTGGAATTTCAACCCCTATTAAAGAGGAATCCGACAGATGGTTTCAAATTTACCGGCATTGGAGTTTCAAACCTAAGCATCACACGCGCAACCTAACTCGAACAAAAAGGGCAAAAAAATAGTCCTGCGTAACCTACACTTGTGAGCTACGCACTTTTCACGTAGCAGTTAAGTTACGGCAGGATATTTTCCTGATAAAATCACAAAATTGTCTTACATCATTCAAAATAGAAACAAGGCTCTTCTCAAAAAGTTTTATATAGCAAGAAATCACCGATATTTCTATCGGTGATTTCCTCAAGTGATCCGGCTGCGATTCGAACGCAGGACCCACAGCTTAGAAGGCTGTTGCTCTATCCAGCTGAGCTACCGGACCATCTTTTTCAAAAGTGTTGCAAAGGTACGGCAATTCATTGAAAATAGCAATAATCTTCCGAAGTTTTTTATCAGAAAATTACGCCAAAATCTGTCGAATAGCTTAAAATGAGCTATTTATGAGCATCTCACCTCTATAGAGGTAATGATTTGGCAACAGTCACAATTTCTGCAACATGCAGATGTTTGCTGTCAAACAGCTCTTCTCTGCTGCAAAGTTACAATAGCAGCACGAAATAACAATCGCTTATTGGAATAATTTACATAAATAGCTTATTTTATAATGATTATCGCAAAATTTAATGTATATTTACAGCAGAATTCGGTGAATTCATGAAACTAAACAAATTAAAGATATCTTAGACAGCACGGGTATTTCACAAACTTGGCTGGCAAAACAGTTGGGTAAGAGCATTAGCACGGTCAATTGCTATGCCCGGAATAGAATGTAATTATGGAGAATATACTTGATATTATAAAAAACGAAATTTCGCACGATTATTATCAACAGAACTTTCCTAATGATGGGCAAAGATTTGTTGCATGGTATATGCGCAATATACATTTAGATGATTAAATAATGAACGTGTGTGGATATAGCAATGGGACAGAATGATTTGACAAACATAAATAATGTTGTCTATCAGAATTGATAGACAACATAACCACGCTATGGGGTGAGGCGAAATCAAAAGCCATTACTGCGGTCAATACCGAATTGCTTGATGCCAACTGGCAGACAGGCAAATATATCGTAGAATATGAGCTTAAAGGTAAGGATAGAGCTGAGTATGGCAAGCAATTACTTGTGAACCTTGCCAAAGACCTAACGGCAAGAAATGGGAAAGGCTTCAGTCGTTCTAATCTTGTCTATATGCGTAAGTTTTATCTTGCTTTTCCAATTTGTGAGACAGTGTCTCACAAATTGACATGGAGTCACTATTTTGAGCTATTGAAGTGCGATAATACACTTGAAATGCAGTTTTATTATACGGAGTCCATCAAAGAATGTTGGAAAGTCAGGGAACTGAAAAGACAGATGAAAAGTTGCCTGTTTCAGCGACTTGCCCTAAGCACAGACAAGGCAGGAGTTCTAGCTTTGGCTAACGAGGGGCATCAAGTACAAACTCCACAAGACATTATTCGCGACCCATTCGTACTTGAATTTGCTGGACTTCCCAAACAGAAACGCTATAAGGAAAGTGACTTAGAAAAGGCTCTTAAAGACCACATGGAGCAGTTCCTTTTGGAAATGGGGCGAGGCTTTGCTTTTGTCGGCAGACAATACTCCATGCAGATAGGCAGCCGACAGTTTAAGGTGGATTTGGTGTTCTACCACTGTATTTTGAAATGCTATGTGCTGATTGACTTGAAGCGAGCAGAGATAAAACATGGTGATATTGGGCAGATGAACCTCTACCTTAACTATTTCAAAACAGAAGTGTGTCAACCAGACGATAATCCACCCATCGGCATAGTTTTGGGAGCAAGAAAAGACGAGCTTCTGATGGAGTATGCCTTGGAAGGCATTACAAACCAGTTGTTTGTGGCACGTTACCAACTCTATTTGCCAAAGCGTGAAGAACTGCAAGCACAACTCGACAAATTGTTAGACGAAGCAGAGCAACAACAATAAAGTAAGGACATTCCGACGTTTTTTATCAGAAAATCTATTTTGCCACGCCTCAGCCAATCCGCTGCAGAGTTTGAAACGGGAATGTGGCCACATAGACATCGGTGCCTGCGGGCAAGTTCATTCCGGCAATGGCACGGCTGATTTCAGCCAACGGCACACCCTGCCCTTCCATCTCTCTTATTCTCTCCGAGATGAGCGCGGTGTCGATGCCAGCCGCCGCCACAACAGCGATGCCCTGCACATAGAGAGTGTAGGCGGTCTCCTCCTCGACAGCACGGTGGCTGACGCTGCCGTCGGAGCTTATGTCAAAAAGGTGCAGCCGACAGACCGCACCTTCATAGACCGTATATGGCGCAAGGAAACGCATCTTGTCAGTTGCGCAGCCCGCGCTGATATGGATGGGCGTTGTAGATGTCCTGACGCAGGCGCGAGCGCGAAAGCGAGATTTTGTCGACAAAGACAGCGTTCTCCATCACCATTTTGTAGTTCATATATCCGTATACACGCTTTGTGGTGCGCGTGGAGTCGGTCTGCAGCACAATCGATGCCGTTTCTTCCGGCATCAGACTCTGCGACTGAAATTCAGAAGAGCCGTCGGCATAGTCCACTCCTACAAACAGCGTTGCGGCGTTTTTCGCGTTGACCATCTGCATCCGCCATTCGTAGCGGTCGCCTGTGCGCATCTCGCTGTCGGCGGGATAAGAGAAAGCCAGATGCACCAGACCGCCGCACTGACGCCTGTCGAAGAGCAAAGAGTGCGACTGCTGC
>ERZ780013.164-NODE-164-length-29583-cov-10.4937_pt1 | contig 29583 bp, 25 predicted proteins | sample MGYA00511178_ERZ780013 | MGnify/ENA primary metagenome ERZ780013 (study PRJEB29588, sample SAMEA2149568) | human gut metagenome | biome: human gut; feature: human-associated habitat; material: faeces | place: Denmark | collected 2008/2010 ... | reverse complement strand
GTAATCTCGTTACCCTCGTTGTCGGTAATCTTAGCCTCACCCTTCAAGCCAATCAGAATCACGAAACTGTCCAAATCTGAATAATCCAGCGTCATAGGCTCATCGAGATCATAAACGGCTGTGGTGAAGTAAGGGCATTGCACCATGCTTACACCCTGGTTCTTGGCAGGAGTGTAGTTCTGGCGATAGTCTGGCAATACGGTGTAGTCGATGCACTCGGCAGCTTCCTTGGTGTGGAGCTGACGATAGTTGCCATCCTTGTCCTTGCGCTTGAAGTCGTAGATGCGATAGGTAACATCGCTGGTCTGCTGAATCTCGACAACGAAACAGCCTGTTCCGATGGTGTGGATTCTGCCAGCTGGGATAAAGAAACAGTCACCTTCCTTCACGTTATACTGAGCCAGGGCATCGGTGATGGTATCTTTCTCTACCATCTCCTTGTACTGCTCAGGAGTAATCTGCATCTTCAAGCCGTTGTAGAGCTTGGCATCCGGCTCGCATGGCAGCGCATACCACATCTCGGTCTTGCCGCGTTCCTTACCTTGCTTCTTGGCAATTTCATCATTAGGATGCACCTGGATAGAGAGGTCGCGGTTGGCATCGATAAACTTGATGAGCAGTGGAAACTCATTGCCGAAACGCTTGTAGTTCTCTTCTCCGAGGAAGCTTCCCTTCCGTTCTGCAACAACCTCGTTGAGGCTCTTGCCCTGCATCTCGCCATCGGCTACGATGCTTTCATTTCCTGGTACTCCAGAGATTTCCCAGCTTTCTCCCACATTCTCTTGCTTTACGTCGAGATGTTTGAAAGTGATAATCTTACTGCCACCCCAGATGGTGGATTTTAATAGCGGTTGAAATTTTAATGGTTTCATTTTTACCTGTATTTAGTTTATAAATGTACTCATAAGTACGGTTTCTTACTCTCGGGTAAGGCTCTTGCTGAACCTATACCTTATTATATATAACGCTTTTTGTGCGAAATATACTTAGTCTAGTAAGCGTATTTCTTACTTCAAATATCAACTTCTCTTTTATTTTCTAACTCCCCCTCTGGGTATGTTAGTTCTCTCTCTTTTACCTTTGCACCGCAATGAACCAAACGGCACGAAAGATATCTGAAAGCTATATGCCCAAGGACAATGGCTATGATTGCCGTGCCCTTGGTTATATCAACGGATAAAGAACGGTTATTTTCCATTATCTACAATTTAAATGGTGAATCAAAATCTTTTAGCAAAGGATGTTTTGTATCCTTTTCCGAAAGATTAGCATGTTCCGTAGGAATGCGCCAATCGATACCAAGTGATTCATCCAAGATTGAGATACCACCGTCAGCTTCAGGGTGATAGAAGTTATCACACTTATACTGGAATACAGCAGTTTCAGACAACACAGCAAAGCCATGAGCAAAGCCCTTAGGAATAAAGAACTGGCGATGATTATCTTCAGTCAGTTCCACAGCTACATGCTTACCGTATGTCGGTGAACCCTTACGGATATCCACGGCAACATCCAGCACTCTACCCTTCACGCATCTCACCAGTTTGCTCTGGGTAAACGGAGGCCTCTGGAAATGCAAGCCACGCATTACGCCATAAGAACTCATGCTCTCATTGTCCTGACAGAACTCCACCTTGTAGCCCACCAATGGCTCAACTTTCTCTTTAAACTCACGCTCGCTAAAGCTCTCGAAGAAATAGCCTCTAGCATCTCTAAACAGGCGAGGCTCAATGATGAGTACGCCCTCAATATCTGTCTTTATTACTTCCATTTTCTATATACTTTTAATTATTCCTATTTCTTAAACGATTTCTTCCAAAAGAAACGCTTCACCTTCGATATAATCCACCATCTTGCTTCACTAGGACAGACAAAGCCAAGATTCCAGCACCTTTTAGCAACCCAACAATAGTTATTGAAGGCATCCTTGAATCCACGATGGTGAAATACATATTCACCTCTACCGAAGTTGCCAACTCTCATGATGTCAGTCATCATCTTTTCTGCCCATACCTTCTCTTGATAAGAAAAAGGCTCCACTTGTGATGGTAAGGACATTCCCAGATAATCAACACAAATACAGGTAAAGATTCTCCATGCCCTTTCCATGTACATCCTATGCAGATAATCATGATGCTGCAACCAGTCTATCTTGTCTGCACAACTCGATAAGAACATGGCATAATCTATCACCTGCCTCAATCCCAATCCTTCTTCATATACATGGTTTACCATGTGTGAAATTAAGAATACACTCTCAAAGGTTGGAGGGAATACAGGAACTGCATACCCATCCATATCAGCAGAAGACAACTCTGATGGAAATACCGAAGCGAACATTTCCTGCATAGCATGATCGGTAGATGGAGATTGATAATAGTGAACCTTATAATGAGGCTCCACTGTCACTCCATCTACCCATGCCATACCATGATGCTCATGCACCAAATTATGATCTACTTTTCCTATCTTTTCTAGTACCTCCATTGTCTTCTTGAAATCTTTAGGATTCACAACAAAGTCGATATCGCCTGGCGTTCTATGCAAAGGATTAGGATAACGCAAAGCTGTCGTTTGTCCCTTCATAAAGACAACAGGAATACCCTCAGATTTCAAGGCTTGGTCAATCTTTGCTATAACCTTCCGATGCAGACAATTTATTTGCTCGATGCGTTGCATCGCTGCAATCCTCTTTAGCTTGTCACCCAAAGAAATTGTGATGCACTTAGAAGACAACAGACTCATCCCGTCTAGCAGCAAAGCTGAGACAGTTTGTTCATCTGCCAATTGAAAGATGCTTTTCCAATCTGCTTCCGCAAAATCAGAAGCATCCAGTTTCTCACCAAAGAGAACTGCTCGAAGAGATTTTAAAAGTAAATCTTTAGATTGGTTCATTGTTTCTGTTCCAGCAACCATTTGAAGTATTCCTCATGCAGGTCCACCAAGTGCTCCCAAGAATACTCATTCTTGATTTCCTCCACATTTCCATCCGTGAAGTTTTTCTTATGCAGTGTACAGATATTCTCGATGTCATTCAGCATCTCAGTCACCTTCTCTGCATTAGGATAGTACAAAGAGTTATCCTTCAACACAGCACGATTAAAGATGTTATCGTGAGCAAGGATAAAGCACTCAGAAGCCATCGCTTCCAACAGAGAAGGATTGGTACCACCCACACTATGACCATGGAAATAAGCCTTAGAGAAGTGACGGATAGAATTCAGTTTGTTGAAGTCATAGATTCCACCTACGAATTTTACACTCTTCTCCTTGCCATACTTGGCAACCAATTCCTTACCGTGAGGAGTATTGGTTTTACCTACTACAATCAGAGGACGCTTACCATTCTCCTTAGAATGCAAGTAGCCATCAATTGCCACCACGATATTATTCTCGGGTTCCAGTCTGGCTACCAGAATATAGTATTCCTCTGGTTTCAAGCCATACTCCTTCAGATGTTCCACATCATAATCATCATGGATGTCGGCACCGTATGCCAGGAACTTACTATCCTTGCCATACTTTTCCTTATAGTAATCATGGATGCCCATATTATCAGCAATCAGATAATGACTATGTTTTACAGCCATTCTTTCCTCCCAGAACACGAACTTGCGCACCCATTTATTAAACTTGGTACGTTTATATTCCAGACCATCCATGTTGGTAACCACAATACTCTTGGTAACATTCTTCACATCAAACCAGATGAAAGCAGGAATGATACTCGTATATCCTGCCTCATAGATAATATCAAAGTTCTCACGCTTTAAAGCATCCTTCAGCGACATGAAGTCGTAAAAGAAAGAACCGATACTACCACCCATCCAAGTCTCAGGACTATAGATATGTTTGATTTTCACCCCCTTGTACTCATCATCCTTATAAGGGTGATAAGAAGGAGAATACACCATAACCTCATGGCCACGCTTCACCAAGCCCACTGAGATATACTCAGCAAACTGCTCAAAACCTCCGTAGTTATTAGGAATACCACGGACGCTAACAAATGCTATCTTCATAAAAAGCTATTATCGATTTGAATACATATTATCGTAATACTTCTGATAATCACCAGAGGTTACATTGTCCATCCATTCCTGATTTTCGAGATACCACTTCACGGTCTTCTCGATACCCTCCTCAAACTGGAGAGATGGCTCCCAACCCAATTCCTCCTGCAACTTTCTAGAGTCAATGGCGTAACGCATATCATGACCCTTTCTGTCGGTTACATAAGTGATGAGATCCATATCCTCGCCTTCTTTTCTGCCGAGCAATCTATCCACGGTCTTGATAACCACCTTGATGATATCGATGTTCTTCCACTCGTTGAAACCGCCGATGTTGTAAGTCTCGGCTATCTTACCCTTGTGGAAAATCATATCGATGGCACGGGCATGATCTACTACATACAACCAGTCGCGCACATTCTCACCCTTACCATATACTGGCAATGGCTTGCGATGACGGATATTGTTGATGAATAATGGAATCAACTTCTCTGGGAACTGGTATGGACCATAGTTGTTAGAGCAGTTGGTCACGATGGTAGGCATACCGTATGTATCATGGAAAGCGCGGACGAAGTGGTCTGAGCTTGCCTTGGATGCTGAGTATGGAGAGTGAGGATTGTACTTGGTAGTCTCTACGAAGAACTCCTCGCCGTAAGCCTCGTGGTTCTTATCGCTGGATGCCTTGGTAGTGAAAGGAGCAGGAATGCCATCAGGGTGAGTCATCTGCAAGGCACCATACACCTCATCGGTAGAGATGTGGTAGAAACGCTTGCCCTCATATCCCTCTGGAAGACTCTCCCAGTAAATCTTGGCAGCCTGGAGTAGAGACAGGGTACCCATCACGTTGGTATGAGCGAAAGTGAATGGATCCTTGATACTTCTATCTACGTGGCTCTCGGCAGCGAGATGGATGATGCCATCTACCTTGTAGTCCTGCATCAGCTTCAGCATCAGGTCGAAATCACAGATATCACCCTTTACGAAAGTATAGTTAGGCTTGTCCTCGATGTCCTTGAGGTTAGCCAGGTTACCAGCGTAAGTCAACTTGTCGAGGTTGATGATGTGATACTCAGGATATTTGTTCACGAAAAGTCTTAGTACGTGTGAGCCGATGAAACCAGCACCGCCCGTGATAATGATATTCTTCATTGTTACTTTATTTTAAGAAAGATAGGTGAGTTTGAGAATAGAGCGAAAAGTAGCTCATAAAAAATGCTCTTATTCTCTCCCTCACCTATCTTATAAATTAATATTCTAAATTCTTTTTTAATGTTTGATTTTTCTCTTCAAGAATTGAAAGGAGATACTTGCCATAGTCGTTCTTCAACATTGGTTGAGCATTTTCCTTCAACTGCTCTGCGGTAATCCATCCCTGACGGTATGCGATACCTTCCAGACAAGCCACCTTCAATCCCTGTCTCTTCTCCAACACCTCAATAAAGGTAGATGCCTCAGAAAGGGAATCATGGGTTCCGGTATCGAGCCAGGCGAATCCTCTTGCCATGGTCTGCACCTTCAGCTGCTTATCCTTCAAGAACTCCTGGTTAACGGTCGTGATTTCCAACTCTCCACGAGCAGAAGGCTTGATATGCTTAGCAACTTCCACTACCTTGTTAGGATAGAAGTACAAGCCTACCACTGCATAGTTACTCTTAGGATGATCTGGCTTCTCCTCAATGCTGAGACAATTGCCTTGCTCATCAAACTCAGCTACTCCATATCGCTCTGGATCGCTTACACGATAACCAAAGACGGTAGCTTTACTATTCTGCTCAGCATCTACTACTGCCTGATGCAGCATTTGGTTTAATCCTGCACCATAGAAGATGTTGTCACCAAGTACAAGACAAGCAGAATCATTACCAATAAACTTCTCGCCGATTATGAATGCCTGTGCCAAACCATCTGGAGAAGGCTGCTCAGCATACTCGAACTTCACTCCAAACTGGCTTCCATCACCTAAGAGTCTTTTAAAACCTGGCAGATCAAATGGTGTAGAAATAATCAATATCTCACGAATACCTGCCAACATCAAAACCGAGACAGGATAATATATCATCGGTTTATCAAAGATTGGAATCAACTGCTTGCTGATACCTTTTGTGATGGGGTACAAGCGTGTACCGCTACCACCTGCTAATACTATTCCTTTCATAATTATTTTAATATGATACTTTTCTTTTCAAAACAATAATAGGAGTAAAACAAGCAACCAATAACATAACATAGTATTGCCACTTTGTATAATAAGTTGTAATACTCTGCTTAACATCAGTATGTTCAAAACTATCCAAACGAGCAATGACGGTCTTGAAATATCTAACAGAAAGATACTTGTAAAGCAAATCCGATTTAATCTTCAGCCATGTTTTACGAGACAGCTTTTTCTCTTTAAAAGCTTGATTTATCAAAGTCACAAAATCTACAGAAAAGACTTTAAATATATTATAGCCACCCTTTTTGGGAACATATTGATCTTCAAACAAAACCCTATCATCCAATACAAAACTCTTCTTATAGTCTTGGCTTAACAAAAGGGAAGTTTGAGGGAAGTATCTATCCAGTTCCACAAATTCCTTTACTTTGTCAAAATCAGACTTCCACATACCATATCCAGCGCTCCAAGAACAGAAATACGAAAGCCCAAACATATACTCATCAAAGCCTTCATAGAAAATTACTTTTTTCTTTTGACGAAGACCATTAGTATATATAATTTGTGACCTAGATTTCTTCAATTCCTTTAGTTGTCCAATCAACGTTTTCAACGTCCCTTTCCGAAACTTCGTATAATTATTATTCAGTTTCAAAAAATCCCCCTTACCATACGATAGGGCATAAAAGGAATTTTTGAAACCCTCACATTCCGTTATATGATAATGCAAGTTATCGAAATGAAACTCATCAGCCACAGGTTGAGTAGTATGTTCCTTGGAATTATCTGAGATAACAACTTCAAAGTCGTCCATGCTTACCCCATCCAAATCTGCATAAATACTAGCAATCGTATTACGTAATATATCCAAACGATTATACGTTGGAATACAAATTGACAATATCGGATTCATTTTATTTAATGTTTGTTTATAATTGTCTTCACATGGTCATAAAAATATCTAATACCCTCTTCCAAATGGGTATGTTGTACTTCTATGAGGGAATGAAGTTTAGTAATATCCAATACCATTGAATTGACATCTACGCTACGACTAGCTTTATAAGTTACTTCGAAAGGGATATCTACACAATGATGCAAACGTTCGATTATATCATTAACAGAATAACCAAATCCACTTCCGATATTTACGATTTCGTTATTTACACCACTATCTATCAACTTAAAGAAAGCATCTGCCAAATCATCGATGTAGATATAATCTCTCACACTAGTTCCATCACCCCAAACCTCTATAGGGTCTCCTGCCAGTATTTTTCCCAAAGCCACAGCTATAAACCCCTGATTTCCATGAAGAGATTGTCCTTTACCGAAAGGGTTTGAAGGACGTACTATCAAATAATCCAAATTACCACGACGATTTTCAAACAAAATATTACTTTCTATAATTTGTTTTGTCAAACCATAATATGAAATTGGTGACAAATGATTATTTTCGTTGAATTTCTCTCCCTGAATACTATTGCCATATACGGTTCCACCAGAAGAGAAATAAACAAACTTCACTTGTTTCTCCGCACAGAGTTCCATCAATCGTGACGTTGGGAAGACTACATTTTCAAATTCTCTTTTGAAATCCTCGTATGTACTTCCAGGTATCAAAGTTGAAACCAAATGCACAATCATGTTAATACGATGATCTTCTATAACACACTTCAACAAATCAAAGTCTGCAATTGCACCTCTTATCACCGTCACATGATCATCAATATCAGCTAATCTACCTGTATTAGCAAAAGTTGGCTCAAAAACAAATATTCTATACTTATCATCTTTGATAAAAGTATGAATCAAATTAGAGCCGATAAAACCAGCTCCACCAATAAACAATATATTCGTTTTCATGAGTTCTATATATTTATTTGTTTTTCTAAATATTCAGCATACCATTTTGATTTCGCCAAGGCCAATTTCAAGACAACCTTCCAATGGTTAGTTCCATACTCCTTGGCATCCTCCAATGCATTTTTTTGTAAATCTTCTAAGCATTTCTCTACTCCACACTCAGAAGCACTATTTTTCAGTTTATTTTCTATCTCCGTATAATTACATACAGCTTCCTCCTCAAACTTACCCAATAATCTCAATTTCGTGAAATGGTTTTGTATCAATCGGAACATTGATTCTTCAACTTCATGGTTGGAATCATCCAGATAATATTCAAAATCTATATAACCATTTTCATCTTCAAAGAGACGAACAAACAGATATTGCACATTAGGCAACCGATGATAGTAGAAATTGATAATGAGCGGATTACCATCTTCGTCTCTCACTTTATCACCCTTCGCAGAATTACAATCTGAACAACAAGGAAGTAAGTTGAGAGCATTAACGGCAAATTCTGGGTATTTTTCCTTAGGAAGTATATGCTCTGTAGTGTTGGCACGGCTAATTGTACAGTAAGGACATTTTCTAAGATAAGTTCTCTTGTTATTACCATCTATCCAGGCACGTATATCTTTTACCACCTTAGCCTTACTACCATACAACGCTTTCATCAATTGCTTTTCATCGTAAGCATAAGAATCATCTTGGTTCAAAAGATGAACACGTTGGTCATTAAAAGCTGTTTGATATGTCTCATAAGATTTACATACCTTTTCCTCTATACGCAACAAAGCATCTTTATCTGGGCCATTGTCCTTCCGTTCGACAGCCCCTTTGTATAATTCAAAAGCATCCCCATCATAGGGTTTAAAATTAATCATCGCCCACGTCCTCCTTCAACTTTTGCCTAATGTACATGTAAAGATTTAAACTCATAGGCAACCCGTCTGATTTTAAAGTTTCAGCTATCTTATCTTCATCCCATCTATCATGCACGAATCGCTCCACAAGATTACAATAGTGTTTTGATATTTCAGAACGGCCAAATACATCATCAGTTATTGTGGTCAGATTTTCCCCTAGCGTCTCTGTATTCATAGGTCGAACCAAGACCGATTTTTCATCATCATCCTGTTCTATCACCGTTACATTCCTTGCCAGCAGTTCTTGCAATACAACAGAAGAATGGGTAGCGATGATACATGCAGAGTTAAATTCTTGGCAAATTTCGTAGATTATTCTTACAAGTTTGGTAATGCCATTAGGATGCAGATGAACCTCAGGCTCGTCAAAAAGAATCAGAGAGTTTTCACGAATATGAGCATACAATTCAGTGATGATGTTAGTCATCATTGCTTGCCCGCTACTCATTTTCCGCTTCGCCTCATCAAACTTAGTTTGAACAATTGTATGATCTCTTCCTATGATACCTTTCAACTTTTCTTTCTCAATAACTTCCTGCAAGGTAATCCAATATTCAACAACACGCTCTTTATCTTGGATATTCTCCAAAGATAAATGAAATCTCTGTTGCATATCCTCATCAGAGAACAAAGACTCACGGCTTTTACGTAACCCACAATATATGAAGTTATAAGACGACTTTAAAGACAACTCATAGAATCTATCAAATATGCTATAAGAGATAGCTATAGTCTTAGTAAACGCAGGTTTATGGTTGTTGACATAGCACTCTTCCTTGTTTTCATTCAAAGCTTTAGCCAAAGAATAGAGCACAGAAGATTTACCAGAGCCATTCTCCCCTATAACAGCCTTCACCCTATCTAAATTGTATTGGTTGTCAAGGTCACCAAAGAAGAATTTTACAGGAATCAACTCCTCTTTACAGTATGGAATTTCACATTTCACGGAAAAGTTATATCTCTGACTAATATCTATTCCTTCAAGTACACAAACTGCATTCCGATATGCCTCAAACGCCGACTTGTATCGTAGCAAAGACTTCTGAAATGCTATGGTCTGTTGATAAATGTCTGCAATAGAAGAGAAGTAAGCTGCATCTCTAAGCGCAAACAAAATACTTTTATACTTTTGTGGAAACAAATCCTTGATTGCACTATAGTACGAAAGATCTTGTCCCACAGAACAAAAATGCTCAGACAAAAGCAAACACTTATCTGGGAGAACATCAGCAGTTTTTTCCTTATAATCATACATAATCTTTACACTACCAATAGGAAAATTTTGTCTGTTCTCATCATAGTAATAAAGTTCAAAAGAAGTCTTATTGCCAAAATCATCCCAATTGATACTACGTAACACAAAGGCAGGAAACTCATCAACAGTGCTATTAAAGAAAATGGGAATCCGATTTTTCTCTATATCCTCAGGCCATAATTTTCCTTGAATGTTTTGTACGAAATTATAAACAGGCAAATTAGCCCTTGTAGCAATACGCTCTAAAGCACAGTTGGTACCAACAAGCACAGTATTGATTTCCCTCACATAGCGAAGAATTTCTTCTTCACTACCTCTAACTTCTGGTGCAACCACCATATTTAAGAATTTATAGTAGGTGTCATCAGTAGACTTAAGCAATCCGAATCGGGTCAAAAATGTATATTCTTCGCCCCAATCCGAATTATTACGTAAATGCTGAACAGCATCCCCATACGCATCCTTGTATCTAGGATCATCAGAGTTCAACAGATGAAGATTCCAGATTTGGTTTAGAAAATCTACTTCATCCATTTGTCCACAGATAGAACCAAGCGATAGGATACATTTGAATAGTTCAAATTTCTTCTGAGCGTCCATAAAACAAACAACTTATTTTCCCTTAGGATTGATTCCAAACAAAATAAAGTTTAAAACAGGAGATAACTCTATTATTTTTACAACACTTAAAGTACATATTATAACCATTGATGCGATTATTATGGAAATAAATGCGTATAAGAGGAAGTTGTGATTATTTATAAAGAATACCTGCTGGTTATCTATAAAATTAGCTATACTTCGTATACTTGGTATCATAAAATAATGCAAAACATAAATCTGTAGAGTTTGCCCCCCCATCTTTGAAAAGCACTTAGCTGTTCCTAACTTTTTAGAGTTTTTAAACAACAAATAAATAACAGGAACCAAGAAATATCCCACTATACTAATAGCACCATTTACTCGGTAGATGAAAACAAACAAAATACCAGAGAAAATAAGAAGTAAGCACTTTACCCAATCTTTATTCATGATTTTATCTATGCTAGCATACTTTGACGTAAGCATCCCCATCAAAACAAAAGGGTATAGCTTAACAATATATTTTATTGATAGCAAGTTATTGAATGAAACAGGCAGAACTTTATAGCAAGCAACGGAAAACACCAATGGAATAAAATAAAGAGCCAAATCTTTCCATAGGCAATTTTTAACATTAAATTTTCTACTTAATATATAAGCAGGAAACATCAGTAACATAATAAAAAACAAAACCGGTAAGAACCAATAGCCCTTCTTCGCAAAATCTAAAAGAAAATCAGAGATACCAATATTCCGTGCAAGACAAGATAACCCACCAACAACAAAAAAAGGTATCAATAATCGGCATGCTTTTGACTTGACAAAAAGAATAAACTTATAATCAGGACGATGAAAAGCCACAAGACCACTAATGAACATAAATAAAGGCATGTGGAAAGAATAATACATATAATTGAACAATGTATTATTATGTCCTAATCCAAATTCGCAACAATGCCCTATTACAACCACAAAAATTGCGAAACCTCTTAAACTATCAATATATGCTTTATGTTCCATTTCTATTTTCTCATTTTTATAATCTTTGCAGGAACTCCTCCTATAATAGAATAAGGAGGAAACTTACCTGTTACAACTGCACCAGCAGCTACTATAGAATGATCGCCAATGACTGTGCCATCCAAAATAGTAACTTTAGCACCTATCCAACAATCAGTACCTATTTTTATACCTTTTCCAGTAACACCTTGTAAGCGTATAGGAATATCTAAGTCTGCAAAATTATGATTTTCAGGATGAATACTAACATAATTACCAAAGATTGTATTATCACCTATCTCCAAAAGACCAGCACCACTACCATAATGCCCATGTGATCCTAGGCCCACATTATTACCTACAATCATACCTTGACCCAAGAACTTCAAACTACCAGTAAGTTCTATATGTGTAAAATATCCCATAGATACATTATTCCCACAAATAAGTCCTTTACATGACAAAGCATCTACATAACAATATTTTCCCACGCTAAAATTCCTACCGAACTTGATTTTGGAAGAGCATTTAATAGTTGATGAAGGATGGACAAAACTTACCCCCCCGAATCTAATACATCCATAACACAAACAAATAAACTTTACAAAGAAAAAATAAAACAAATAACTCAAAGGGATATTCTCATCTAGACGAAAAGGCTCTCTTTTAAGTATTGATACTATTAAATTAATGATTTTTCTCATAATAAACCTTTAGCATTGTTTTTGCAAGTTCCAACCAGTTAAATTTATTTTTAATTAAATTATGAGCATTAGAAGTTATTTCTTCTGTAAATGATGGATTATCCACATATTTAAAAATAGCATCAACCCATTTATCTACATCAAACTCCTCTATGATTTGCCCCGTTTTTTGACCTTCTATCAGCATTGAAGAACCACCATTTAAACTCGTTATAACAGGAGTTTTAAGATACATTGCCTCCATCAAAACCATTCCAAAAATTTCCAATTTCGATGGAAGCAAAAAAGCTTTTGCAAATGGATAGATAAATTTAAGTTGAGGATTATCTAGTTTTTCAACTCTTAAGATGCCTTTTTTCACATTTGCAGGGAGCTTAGCAAAATACTTTCTCTCATAGTCTTTATCATGTTTACCAAAAAGTTTAGCAATAGCAGAGACTCTACTTTTACCAATCATCACAAACTTCAAAGTCGCATCTCGTTTCAATGCCTGTTCATAGACTTTAAGCATAAAAGGAAGATTTTTTCTATTACTTAAAGCCCCCACATACAACAAACATTTGTTCTTTTTCATAAAATCAACAACCTGTTGAGTTCTAGGGAAAACATCATTTGTTTTATCAAAACGTTCGGTATCAAGAGCAACTCCTAATTTAAAAAGTTTTGTGTAACCTTTTTTCTCCAGAAAGCTTTGAGCCAATCTTGATTTTACAAAGATACATTTTACATTCTTATTAATCTTTTTAGTAAAGAATGCATCATAAATGGGGGAAAGGAACTTTACTAAAAATAGATTGTAATATGGCCCATTATACACGACCACATTATTACAAGCCTTGGACAACAGATAAGTTTCCAACTGAAAATACTCTGAACTAATCACCATGTCATATTGAGCCAAGAAAGCATGTTGACACAAGTCTTTATTAATACCCCATCTATCAAATCGCAATCTTGGTTTCTCTATGATATGAGCCTGACATGTTCCATTATCATAAAAAACGCTTTCACTATATGGTGGTTTACTTTTGAAAGCTATAAAGTCAAAATCATATCCCAACTCACAAAAAGCTTTACCTAAGCCTACTTCCTGGACATTATATGTACTAATATCCAAATCATAAGGAGCTGAGCGTACCAGTAATATTTTACCTTTTTTCATCTCTAACATTATTTTAAAAATATAAATAACAAATTCACACAAAAAGCCGAGGTTATCAAATTAAAAAGACTATTTGAATTTCAACTTTTAATATTGAAAAAACTCCCAAATAACTCTCGCAAATTTTTCCCAAGTATTATCACTAATAAATTTTTCCACTTTTAGTTTTTGGGGAGCAGATCGCAATATTGAAGCCAAGTCTTCTTCATTTTTATACGTAATACATACACCTTCTTCCGCCAAATCTTTAAATGCACCTTTATCAGGACCAACAGGAGTTCCACCAAAAACTAATGTATCTATAAGAGCACCAGAACTCGAAATACTATTTCCTACATATGGAAATAACACATATTTCGATAAACATACTTGTTTCGCTATTTCACCAAAACTTGCCCTTCTATTTTCATATACCACATTAGAATTCGTAAGTTTTTTTATACGTTTGTCCAATTCCGAATCAACACATGTACCAACAATCCTAATTTTTAAATTCATTTTTTGGATTTGCGGATTAGATAAAAATTCAGCAACACCTTTATAAGGAAAGATTCCACCCCATATAAACACATCACAATATTTAACATTACCATCAAAAACTAATTGCTCTGGTAAAAATCTTTTTATTGGATGAGGTCTATATAGTACACAAACATCCGTTTTAGTTTTCACATATTTTTCAGCTTCTTTAGAATGAGTAATTATAAGAGCAGATTTACGAAATAGAATTTTTTGTATTACTCGACTATAAATATTCTCGCCTTCATGAGGATGGATGTTATGAAACATCCAAATTATTTTTTTATTGCGAACCAATATTATAATAATTGCTAACAACGAATAGAGAAACAAGACAAATCCTTTCATACCAGAACTAATAGCCTCTATCCAATTTAGCACATAGATATCCGCTATTGTACTATTTTTTAACAAAGCAAAGCGAAACCCGTGATTCAATACTTCATTCTCATTTACAATTTCAAAATAATGGGATAGCGCTTTTAGATAATTAATCGAATAGGGATTGGATTTTATATCCTTATTCTTTTGAGGGAAAAAATACATTGTGTCCATAATGAGTAACCTCTTATTTTAAACTGGAAAAAAATCTTTGATATTCAGACAAAACAAAGGACTGCATTGCTGTTATATACCTTTTGTTCTGCTCTTTAATATTGCTAATTCTTGAAAAATCTGACCAAACTCCGTTAAGAAAATTAACCCAATCCTCAGCACAGCAAGAAGAAAAAACTGGAGCTTTTTCAACATTATATATACCTATCATAGAATGAGGGTGAACAATTGTTACCTTGTCATAAGCAATACTTTCAAAAGTCTTAATTTTAAGTCCTGTTCCTAGATAAGTGGGGTTGATTACGATATCAGCAGTTTTATAAAACTCATCGGCACTTTCTACTAAGCCTACTAACTCTATGTTTGGATGATAGCTATATTCACGAATTACTCTACATATAGAACCTCCAATACGCAGCTTTACTTGAGGTATTTTTTTAACAATAGTTGGAAAGATTTCTTCTACAAACCATTTTAGTCCTTTAAGGTTATACACATTAGATCCTGATAGAAATAATAAAACTTTATTTCCTACGATTTCACTAGGTTTGTATTCAAAAGATCCAAAGACATTATAGATATTATTCAAAGGAGCAAGTTTACTAAAGAATATAGCCTCTTCAGTATTCAATGCTAATATATTAGGGCTTCTCTGCATTGCAGTTGCCTCCTGATTAGCATCTGTCCCCCAAGTAACATTTTTTATACCAACTAATTGATCTTTAAAACTAAAATAGTCATGAGTAGTCAATCCCTTTAGAGGTATATCTGTCTCCAATAAAAGTTTTGAAAGATAATAATAATTAACAATAACACAATCAAAATTTTCAACATTATTCAAAGTATTAACACTCGTTGTAAGACCATTAGGATAGACATCATCGACTTTTATATAACCATTATTAAACTTAGGTCGAATATAATTCTGCAATAAATTAAATTTTATTTTTTCAGAAAGAGAAACTTTATAAATATGTAGGTTGCTGCCCCAATATTTCTTCATTTCGAGAGTTTCCTTTGAACTGTTTTTAAAAAAAACTTTAAGCCCTTTCTCTTCTACATATAAAAAATGTACAATATGCCCCATCTTTTTAAATAATTCAACTTGATTTAAAATAAAGCGCCTATTTCCAGCCGAAGCTGGATGAGTAGGGCATTTAGAAACTATAAGAATTTTCATTATCAATTTATATTATGAAAGTTAAAAATTGTTTTATAAGGAACACATGTTTCCTCAAAATACAAAGAATAAAATGGCTGTGGTAATTTATACAGGTAAAAAACACAAATAAAAAATATGCAAATAATCTTCATTTTATTGCTATCAAGATAAGTATTGAATGCATTTACTAATAATATGATATATGCCGGGAAAAAGGCAATTGCTAACCTAACTAACTCTGTCATTTCTTCAGAAAATATAGCCAAAAAAGCATTAAAAACTAAGCACATATTTAAAAGAGCATAATACCAATGCTCTTTATCTTTACGAATATATTTTTTTACATAAAAGAAATTAATAATAAAAAAATAATTAGTAAAGCTTGACAAAATTTTATATCCAGCAACACCATCATTAGTATATGAAGTATAAAATGCCAATTTCTCCCCAATATCACCACTAGCGAATGAAGCTAAAACTATAAAGTAATCTCTATAAAGATACCCCAAAGCAGCAAAAGACCAAAATATCATACTATAAATATAAAAAGAAATTTTAATCCTACCTGCCCAATAAAAAGGAATAAGTACTAAGCACTGAAAATGAACTGAAGAAGCAAGTAATACGACTATGAGGAATTTTTTTAGATTTTGGTCTCGTATATACTTATATGCCCAAAATAGGATACTAATTGCAAATCCTGCTCTAACAGCAAAGTAATTCGGACGAAGCACCATCAGAAAGGCATAAATAAGTAACGGTCTTTTAGGAGAAAACTCTTTTGAGAAAATGTAATATGTATATTGTATAAAGATTTGCAAGATAATATTATAAATATAAAACCTTGTACCAAATATTGATTTTACCAGAACATTTGCAAGTGCAAAACCTGGCTCTAATTTTTCTCCACCATTACCATAACGATCAAAAGACAAAAAATTATCCCATGACAAATGTTCAAATAGCATTCTGTATTGCTCCCAATCATTTCCTATTTCCCATCGGAGTCCTCCAAACAAAACAAAGAATAGCATTAAACATTTAATTACATTTAATTTCAGTTTTATATTTCTCGAAAATTCAAATGCTAAGCAAAAGAAAACAAGCAGATGTATTGCATAATATAGCTCCATAAGTATTTGAAGTTTTTTCTACATATTTAAATCACCGTATATTTTTATTAGTCTCTTCTAAAAATATCTCGTGTATAAACCTTTTTCTTTACATCATCCAGACAAGCATCGTAGCGGTTGGCAATGATGGCATGACTCTGTGCCTTGAAGGCTTCGAGATTGTTCTCTACTCTACTACCGAAAAAGGTGCTTCCCCCTTCCAAAGTTGGCTCATAGATGACTACCTCTGCACCCTTTGCCTTGATACGCTTCATGATGCCCTGAATAGCTGACTGGCGGAAGTTATCGCTGTTTGACTTCATGGTCAGGCGATAGACACCAATCACGCAGTTGTGCTCTTTGCTGGCATCATAGCTATTTGCATCGGCATAGCTGTAATAGCCTGCCTTCTGGAGTACGGCATCAGCGATATAGTCCTTACGGGTACGGTTGCTCTCTACGATTGCCTCAATCAGGTTCTCTGGAACATCGGCATAGTTTGCCAAAAGCTGCTTGGTATCCTTTGGCAAGCAATAACCACCATAGCCGAAGCTTGGGTTGTTGTAATGAGTGCCGATACGAGGGTCGAGACCTACGCCATCGATGATAGCCTTGGTATCGAGTCCCTTTACCTCTGCGTATGTATCCAACTCATTGAAGTAGCTTACTCGGAGTGCCAGATAAGTATTGGCGAAGAGCTTGACTGCCTCGGCTTCCTTCATACCCATGAAAAGGGTATCGATGTTTTCCTTGATGGCACCTTCCTGGAGCAAAGCGGCGAAGGTCTTGGCAGCTTCCTTCAACATCTCGACATTGGTTACAGACTTGATTACCACGTTCTCCTCAGCAAACTCTGGGCGCTCGATAATCTTTGGATAGCCTACGATAATGCGGCTTGGGTAAAGGTTATCATAGAGAGCCTTGCTCTCTCGAAGGAACTCTGGAGAGAAGAGGAGGTTGAACTTCTTCACGCCCTTCTTGGCATACTTCAAGTAGAGGCTGCGGGTGTAACCTACTGGGATGGTACTCTTAATGACCATCACTGCATCTGGGTTTACCTCAAGAACCAAGTCAATAACTTCTTCTACATGGGATGTATCGAAGTAGTTCTTCACTGGGTCGTAGTTGGTTGGTGCTGCAATCACTACGAAGTCTGCATCCTTATAGGCTGACTTGCCGTCAAGGGTCGCCACGAGGTTCAATGGCTTTTCAGCCAAATACTTTTCGATGTAATCGTCCTGGATTGGAGAAATCTTATTGTTGAGTTTCTCCACCTTCTCTGGGATTACATCTACTGCTGTTACATGATGGTGCTGAGACAACAGGGTTGCTATGCTCAGACCGACGTAGCCGGTACCGGCTACTGCTATCTTTAGTTCTTTGTTTTTTTTCATATTTATATATTATTTTACGCATTGAAGCAAATAAGAAACACTATTTCTTTTCATAATATCAATACCATTATTAATCACTTTCATCAACGACTCAACCCTATCATTACCTCTTCTTGCATTCCCCATAAACTTAAATTTCTTACCAAAGATTATAGAGAAAACAACACCATGATAAGAATCGGTGATAACCATATCACAACATCTTATATTGTTAAGCCATTGCTCTATTGAAACTATACCTGCATCGAGCAACCCATTGATAACGTATGGTAAGCCACATGAATTAAGTTCATTTTTAATTGAGTCATTCATATCTAAAACATAGCAAAAAATCTTTCCTGTTGTAACGTCACTTACATCTTTTCTTGCTTTTATTAATGTTAAATAGTCATCTGAAGAGAGCAAAAGGGTCGGATCTAATGTCCATTCAGCCTTTGGTTTTATCCAACCATTTTCTTGAAACATTTTTAATGCAGACTCTTCTCTTACGGAAACCGCATCGAAACGACCATATAGCTTAACTAACTTTTTTGTCTGCTTAGCTGAATACTCATTTTTATTGATACCCATTGATACAGAATAAGCAATCTTCTTTATATTATCAGGTACGAATTTTAAGAAGAAGTTTTCACAACCAATGCTATGTGTCATACCTTCTCTCCAAACCTGATCAGAGCCAACAACTACCGCATCATAATTACCAATATTCAGCAGTTTTTTTATCCCAGAAACATTTCTTACCTCAAATGTGTGTGGAATATATTTTTCATAAAAAGCCAAAGCATTTGCATCTATGATTTTTCGAATATCCTTAATATGTTTTTCCAATAAAACATCCACATTTTTCTGCCCTAGCAAATACTTCTTGATAATTCGCTTTGGAATGCTATACGGATATTTGTACCAAGGCAACGAGTAGTTGCACTGTAGGTTGATATGCTCCACCTCATGCCCCATTCCTTGGAGCACTTTGATGAGCGCATATCGCTGTAGATTTCCTCCATAATTATTGTCGAATGGAAGATTCAATAATGCTATTTTCATCTAATTCTAAAATTTACCTATTAATATTTTCAGATATTTATGATTGAACAACCATATTGTGGCTCCACTCAATGCAGTAGCCAATATGAATGTTATGATATAAAAAGTAAAGCCTGATATTGTTCCATAAGGAGAGATGATGTTGGGAAGTACCTTAGCCGCTAATCGGAGATAAGCGAAATGAGACATATAGACCACCAGCGAGCCTTTTCCTAAATACTCCAATACCTTATTGGCATTTATCTTCCGAGCAATCCACAACATAGCAATAGAGCCAGTTGTGGCATAAAAAAGATACAATGGTATCTGATGATACTGAATGACAGTAGAGTGAGTGTAAGAAGGAGTACAAGCCTTTCCTATAATATATGTACCGACAACGCATACAATATAGGTGATGGAGATTGGCGCCAGATATTTCAGCAACTTATCCTTATGATTTTTCAAGAACTCTCCTATCCAAATGAATATCATCATACAGAGTGCATTGCGATAATGCAGATGGTTATTGAAATGTGCAGCATCCATTGATACGCCATCGTAGATATGGTTTAGGACAAAGCCAAACAGCATAATTCCCAGTGCTAGGACACCACGATAATAATCGTTCTGGATATATCGACATAAGAACCAGTATAAGATTCTTGCCATGAACAAGGCTGTAAGAAACCAATAGCTCTCTTCCATAAAGAACCATACCTGGTCACCTAAGCCCGCTGTCTTTTGCCATAGTTGAGTTTCTCCCCAGAACAAAGCATCGAGTCCTTTCCCGATGAGGGCAAAGGCGATGTATGGAATAAGCAATGCCTTGAAGCTTCCCCATAGGAAGGGTCTAAAATCCTTTTTGAAATTTGAGGTATATCCGTTGGTCAAAAAGAAGGCTTGCATATAAAAGCCCCAGAACAACCATGAACTGCCCCCCCCACAACTCTCGATAACGCTGCTATCAACGCCAGCCCAACTAACGAATGCAGGGATATGCTGCCAAATCACCATCAGGATAAGTAGCCCTTTGCATACGTCTACATAATGTAATCTTTCCTTCATCTATATCTATTATTTTTTATGAAATGAGCCCCCGACCACCTTCCTGCAACAAGCAGAAAAGTAGCTTAATAAATAGCCCGTGGCATTGGGTAGCCAAGGGGCTCAAAAAGTTATTGTTATTTGAGTTGTAACCTTTTGTAGGAACTTGCATGTTCCTTACCTAGTGCTACTATAAATTAAAATAAACATTGTAAATTAAAGAGACATTAGGTTTTATCCCCAAGAATCACTCGTATCAATATTCATTGTTCTATCTATGATATGTACATCACCTTCTGGATTTTTATATGAAGCCGTGAGAGTGGATGAGAAGGGATAACTCATATTCATCTCATAACCGTCACCACGGCGCATATCACCAGCAGAACCATACTGATGGCGGACATTGATTTGACCATGAACTCGCAATACAACTTCCTCATCATCCTGGTTTAGTGTTTCTATGGAAGTTAAAATATAAGACTCAACTTCATAATGAGTAGATAAAATATCTAAATCATTTTGAGTATTGATATAGAATTCTTCTATCATTTCTTCATCTATACTCTCGGCAACAGCATTTCTAACTTGTACCCTAACGACATCAATTGTTGATAAGAAAAGTTGAACCTGATCCAAGACATCCAATGCCATTTCTTTGATTTCTTGAGATTTTACATAAAACGTTTTGGGAGCAACATGGGTATATTTACTAAGAATATCTATACTGTCACGTAAATCTTTGTCACTTGAATCATGTTCAACATCTAATTGTCGCTTGACATATTCATCAGAGAGCCAACCTTGAATTGCATATTTAATTCTCTGACTTCTAGTAACTTTTTCTGGATGTAGCTTATCATTAGGCTTAAACCATGGAGCATTAATTACATCCTCATCAGGGGCAAGCCTTTCAAGTACAGTACGAATTAACTCACGCATAGAATATGCGAAATTATTCAAACGAAGCTGATTTTTTTCATCATCGACATTAGCTATAGCAGCCTTAAACAAGTCTTGTTCAAATCCAGAAGCTAAATGTCTCAAAATAGCATTTTCTAATTTTGCATCCATAACTCTTAAAATGTATATCACCAATACAGCGTCCCCACTATATTACAAGTAGTTACATCTATTTTTGAAAAATGTTATATTGTATCATGCTTACTGAGATTCGAGAGATTCGTGTTCAAAAATCAACCTGCACGCGAATTGCTTATTGGGGTTACTGAACACGAATTGCACGAATTACACGAATATGTTGCTTGAGAACGGAAAAATCGTAAGTTTCAAAAAATCCGTGGAATCCGTGTGGGAAATTTCAACATTCCTCACTCTGCTCTCAAGGATTCTATCACAAACCTTTCGAAGCTCGCCTTATAGCCACCGTCCATCGGGCAGGGATCGTCGGGATAGGACTTGTGATACTCCTCTTCCATGTTGTCAAGATAGTCCATTATCTGCATCACCTGGTCTTTGGTGCTGTGATGCTTCTTCAGCGAAGAACGAAGCAGGCAGTAGGACTGGGTATGACTGGCATAACCCTCTTAGACATGCTTGACTGAATTCTCATTCATGTGGCCAGCCACCTTTAAGGTGCGTACCACATTGCTACTGCCGCCGAGAATGGTATCCGTCAAAGCGCACAGTGCCTTTTTGGTTTTTGTAAATCGTGTCATCTCTTAATATATTTAAAAAATTTGAATATCTTTTGTTAAGCTATTATAAAATCATCGCCTTTTTGTACCTATATATGTAGGTACAGGATTCTTGGCGGTCTCAACCTTTTTTCTTAAATTCGCAGCAGCTTTCAAGAACGAGGGCTGAAGCAATCTTAAGTTACCGATTGGTGAACAGCGGGGTGAACACTTGCCCCAAGCATTCACCTTTTCGGCTCAGGGGTGAACCCTAGTAAAAAGAACTTTGTATATACAGCGCATGCTAGAAATATAAGAGTCTCTATTATAATGGGTTATATAGTGTTTTTAACACATTATTAACGCTAAAGGTTGGCATCAGGGTTCACCCTTCACCGACTTCATCGCCAGTGTTCACCCACACTCTTTCTTAGAGAACGTTGCAAACAACAGATTAGTATATTAACAACTGATAATTTTAAAAAATGAAAAAAGACCCTAACAACAGCATGAATGGGACAGCTACGATGCCATCGTACTTCCCTTGTATCAAATCTTCGGAGAGCCATCCACTCGCCGACTGGTTGTATCTCAAGAGCGTGATTACCTCTAGCCCTGAGCTACGAATGATGACTGAGACTTATCGCAAGCGCCTCGCCATCAGCAAGCAGTTTGCCGACCAGTACAAGCCTGAGATGCCTGCCATCACGGTTTCGGCACTCATGAACGGCTACGGCAGACAACTTGCCGACTTCCTCAAACCTACCTACATGTTACAGCTCGACTTCGACCATGTGAAGAAGGAAGATATGGAGCAGCTTATCCAACTGGTGAGAGGCGACAGTCATACGATGGTAGAGTATGTCACCGTGAGCGGCAGGGGATTCAGAGTATTCTGTGCCTACCATCCTGTAGATGATGACGACATCAGCGTGCTGGAACTCTTCGATGCCGTACTGCAGAAGGCGATGGCTTACTACACCCAGCTCCTGGGTATCGCTCCCGACAAGCAGTGTGTCGACATCACCCGATGCGCCGGTCTTGCCTACGACCCGGATGCCTATTTCCGTTGGGATGCTGAGCCTTTTGCCTTGGGACCGAAGGATCTGAACCCCCTCTACACGAAGAAGGCATTGCAGGCGAAGTATTCTGCCAGGCGAAACGCCAAGGGAGGTAAGCGAAGCAGCAAGGTGAAAGAGGAGGCGAAGTCAAGCGACAAGGGTGCGCCTACCATCGAGGAGGCAGCTTCCCATATCAAGGAACTGCTCGACCTGTGGGGCTATCGGTTCGAGCCTGAGCATCACAACGAGTATGTATGGCACTTTGCCGACATCTGCATCTACTATGGCATCCCGCAGGAAGAAGTTCTGACCTACGCCGACCGTGAGTTTGGCACCAGCTACGAAGATACGGCTTCTGTCATCAAGTCTCGCTACAAGCATCTGAACAAGTTTGGTATCTGGCATTTCTATCGCCATGGCGAGGGGCGCAGCGCCAAGCCATCGGTAAGGGGCATCAAGCAGTGGCTACTCACCCACTATCTGTTCCGCCGAAACGTGCTGACGGGATTTTACGAGGTGGAGAGCCGCTTCGTTTTAGACGGCAAGTATCCTGACTGGGTACGCATCGACGACAATATCGAGAACTCCATCTGGAGCGAAATGGACGAGTCGGGACTGCATCTCTCTGAAAAGACCTTGCACAACATCATCAACAGCGACTTCAGCGAGCCCTTCGACCCCTTGGACGATTACCTGCGCAGTCTGCCGAAATGGAAGAAGGGAGAGGATCCCGATTACATCGACCAGCTCGCCGACCGCATTGAGGTGGAGAACCTGCCCGACAACGAGCATACGCAGAGCCTCTTCCGCTATTTCTTCAAGAAGTGGCTGGTGGCGATGGTAGTGGCATGGGTAACGCTGAAGGTGGTGAACCAGATGATACTCATCTTCGTGGGCAAGGGCGGCATCTTCAAGACCACGTTCTTCCACATGCTGTTGCCCCCACAGTTGCGCCAGTACTTCCTCAACGACTCGACGGGCGCCTATACCGACAAGGACTTCATGGAGGCTTTCAGCAGCAAGGCTCTGCTCTGTCTCGATGAGTTTGAGATGGTATTCGGCAAGAACCTGAGCGCCTTCAAGAGCAACATGACCAAGGTGACATTCTCCATACGCCGACCTTACGACAAGTACCGTTCGGAGATGCCCCACCGCGGATCGCTCTGCGGCACCACCAACAACCAGCAGTTCATCACCGACGAGGAGAACCGCCGCTACTGTCCTTGGCTGGTAAAGAGCATAGAGAGTCCGATAGAGCACCCGATAGACTACGACCACGTGTTTGCCGAGGCAGTGGCACTGGGTCAGGAGGTGATGAGCCATCCTAAGGGCGAGCCCCTGGAGTGGACATACTGGTTGACGAGGGACGACATCGAACTGATGCGCAGTCACAACCGCCTCTTCATGGTAGCCAACTATGCCGAGGAGCAGATACTCCGTTACTACCGGGTGCCGGAGCCAGATACGCCGCTACAGTTTATCAAGTTCCGCTACAGTGCTGAGATACTGGAGAGGATAGGTGTGAACCCTGCCCTTCGCCAGAACCTGAACAACCAGAACATCGGTAACGTGATGAAGCGTCTTGGATTCAAGAAGATTCACAAGAAGAACGGCAACGGCTGGGCTGTGATAGAGAAGGAAGGTAGCGAAATCAACAACGATGCCTTCATCGATCCTAACGATACCATGGAGGATTAAGTATCTTGGTTACGACCACTAAGTATCATGGTTACGATGGCTAAGTATCATATTTACGAAGCATAACCCTAATAGATAACATTCAACATTATTCTTAGTCTCCCACAGATCTCACAGATTTACACAGATAATCTTGTTGCAAGCAACAGGTACTCACTATGCCTCATAGCAAATAACTCCGAAGGAGTCGAAATCCGTGAAAATCTGTGAGATCTGTGGGAAAATTCAACATTACAAGAAAATGGATTTACGAAGTTACACCAAGCAGGAGTTAGCCCTGCTCTATTTTCCGGATTCCGACCCGGACGTGGCAAGAGCCCATCTGATGAGATGGATAGTAAGATGCACCCAGCTCTACGAGCAGTTGCAGAAGAGTGGATACAACAAGAGCTGCAAGGAGTTCAATCCTCTGCAAGTATCCTATATTTTCTTCCATTTGGGAGAACCCTGATATTTATCAGTGATAATCGGTGAGTATCGGTGAGCAACAATGAGCATCGGTGAGTTGGGAAAATGAAATGTTGTATCTTTGCAATGTGATTCAGAAAGAGTCTCCCACAGATCTCACAGATTTGCACAGATTCTCTTCGTTGCAAGCAACGGTACTCACTAAGGCTCACAGCAAAGACTCCGCGAGGAGTCAAAAATCTGTGAAAATCTGTGAGATCTGTGGGAAAACAAAAACTCCGCGAGGAGAAAAATTCGTTCGATTCGAGAGATTCGTGTTCAAGAATCAGGCACTGCGCAGCGCCCACTCAACATTAACCATTTAAACACTTAAAAACTTATGTTGCTTTACGTACTAAAACTAAATCAGAACGCCAAGATGCCAGAGGCATACGGCAAGTATTACGCCTATCCAGTCATCACTCAGACGGTAGGTATCGACGGCCTGGCCGAACACATGGCTAGCCACAACACTCCTTTCTCTAAGGGAGCCATCAAGGGCATGATTACCGATATGGTATCGTGCGTCAAGGAACTCACCTTGCAAGGTTTCGCTGTAAAGATTGACGACCTCGCCATCTTCTCCATCGGCATCCGCAACAAGGAGGGAGCCGCCTCAGAGAAGGAGTTCACCATCGCCAAGAACATCGAAGGTTTCCGTCTCCGTGCTCGTGGCACCGGTGAGTTCAGCGCCAAGACCATCAACCTCGGAGCTACGCTGAAGAAGGCCTCTGCTCTGTTAGGAGATGGCACCACCCCGGATACCACTCCGGATCCCGGGAAGGATCCCGGAAAGGATACCCCTGGTGGTGACAACATCGACCAGGGCGGTAGCGGAACCACTGGAGAAGGAGGAAGCGACGGCTTAGAGTAGCCCTACCCGCCTCGCATCTGAAACAAGAGAAAGCGCATCGGCAGGATGCAGTCCGGAGTAATCCGAGGGCCCCATCAGGAATGAGTTCATCACTCACCATTCAACATTGTCAAATCATCGCCCTGAACGGATACTTGCTCATCCTGCCCGCTTCCTTCTTGGTCCCCCACAGATCTCACAGATTTACACAGATAATTCTTCGTTGCAAGCAACGGTCTTATACTCATCAGGTCTCACTGCAAAAAACTCCGAAGGAGTCTATAATCTGTGAAAATCTGTGTAATCTGTGGGAAAATTAAACATTAATCACTAATTACACTAATCACTAATTAAAATGAAAAAGGAAACAATCCAGAAAGTCATCAACTTCGTCATCACCGTCCTCACTGCAGTTCTCAGCTCCTTCTGTGTGCAGAGCTGCAAGTAATATTTTAGTTCTCCCACAGATCTCACGGATATACACAGATAATCTTGTTGCAAGCAACAGTTATCACCAAACCTCAATGGAAAAACTCCGAAGGAGTCAAAAATCTGTGAAAATCTGTGTAATCTGTGGGAAACAATCATTAACCCTTTAAAAACCATAGAATCCAATGAAGAATCAAAGAAAAATCGATTTGATCGTGGTACATTGCAGTGCCACACGTATTAACCAGGACTTCCCAGTAGAAGCCTTAGAAGCCTGCCACAAGGCCCGTGGTTTCCACTCCATCGGTTACCACTATTACATTACGAAGGATGGCGTGGTCTATCCATGTCGTCCAGAAAGCGAGGAGGGCGCTCACGCCCGCCACTACAATGCCCACAGCATCGGAATCTGCTACGAGGGTGGCCTCGACGAGAAAGGCAAGCCTGCCGATACTCGCACTCCAGCCCAGAAAGCATCTCTGGAAGACCTTCTCTACAGTCTCGTCCTCGACTATCCCGATGCCGAGATACTAGGTCATCGCGACCTCCCCTGGGTTCGCAAGAGCTGTCCTTGCTTCGATGTCAAGGAATGGCTGAAGGAAATCGACTTCCATCTCTAGAAAGCCCAAACAGTTCCCAGATATTCGTGTTATTCGAGTTATTCGTGTTCAAAATCATCCCAGCTTATAAGTCCTAAAAAGCTTATGGGTTGGGATTTTTTCTTTGTTTATTCACATCATTTCCCCAACGCTTTCTTTACCGCCTTTACGCCAGCATCGCCTAAGACTTGCTTTACGACAGCCTTCGTCAGCATCTTCGCCTTGCGTATCACCCTTCGATACAGAGGTATGTGCAAACAGATAGCTACAGCTTGTCTTACAGTCGCTCCCTGCCAAATCAATTTAAAGAATAAAGAGCGTTTAGGATTCAACCATGCATAAGGAGAGAAACCACCATTTGCCCTACTAACCAAAGCATACGACGATTCCCACTTTTCCATTTTAACCTTTTGCAAGAACTCTTTACCCTTAGGGGTATTTATGAGAACCAAACTCACACCTTTATCATCATCGAATGAAGGATTAAATTTATCAATACCCCAAAAATCTCCCAAGGAGATATCACTATGATGCTTTCCATCTTTACATTTGCAATCATGACAGGAAGGCCTCAAATAGAGGTTTGAAAGAAATCCCTTCATATATACATTATCATAATGTATATCAGACGACAAAACGGAATTTTTGTCCGCCTTAGAGGCGGACTTTGACCGGACGACAAAACGGAATTTTTTCCAGCCACTCACCGTCTTATCTCTAAATTTAATGTCCCCTATGGGGGACTTTGCATTTAGAGATTGATACAAAACGGTATTTTTTCCAGCTGCCGCCTTCAGGCGGCTTTTGATAAATTCTTCTTCACTATAAGTCTCGGCTAGATATTGTCTCCAAACTCCTGGGCTAGGAGCTCCATGACAAACAACATCTATTGTCAATAAGTTAGGATATACCTTATGCCTGAGAAATCCATGTAAACCTGCTATTTGGCAAGGAGTGCCAACAAACATCACTTTTCGACCGCATTTCAAAAACTTTTCAGCTTCCTTATATGTGTTTTCTATTCTGCTCTGCAGATATTTGCTCATCATCAAAGCATAAAGTCCTGATATATTTTCAACGCCGACATGATGCACTTCCCAATTTGAATCATAATCAGCACCGAAAACAATACCACCTTCATTGATGACACTTTTAGCTAATGGAAGGAATAATCCACCCGAAGAACTACCAAGTCTTTCCTCCGTATTTGTGTTTTTTGCAGCAATTACCTGTAAAGGGAAAGTCTCCTCTTGCGGATTAAGAATGGGACAAATCTTCTCACACAACCCACATTCCACGCAACTCTCTTCATTTACATAAGGATAGAGGAAGCCTTCTTCATCTTCAGTAAGAGAAATGCATTGTTTTGGACAACGCTGTACGCAAGCAGAACAACCACAACATTTTTTTTTATCTGTTATATGTATCATCACTTTGAAAATTTATGTAGCATACCAAGAGCTTTAGCCTTAACAAATACTCGTTCATTGCTTGACAAGCCCAACGTATATGCTGTTAATGAAACTGAAAGTACACATACTATTCCAACTATGAAAAATCTAATCACCGTATCTTCCATATTAAAATAGACAAAAGCCGGAAGAATTACCGAAACTGCGATTACCCAAAGTACTGGTGAATAGATATATCTTAAATAATCTCTGATTCTAATTCCAATTAAAGGACGAAGCAGGAACATTCGTACAACCTGCGTCAAAGATTCCATCAAAAAGTGTACTATGAATACAGAATATGCAGGAAGTCCCAACCGGAGAGATATATACGAAATAGGTAATATCATCAATAATATTGTTCCACAAATCGCCTGATACTTTCGCACCTTGCCTGTAGCCTGATTTGCAATAATCAGCGGATTAGACAAGGTATATATCAAAGACGTACATATCATAATGCGCAAGAAAACAACTGTATTATCTGGCACTATCTTCAGCCACACTGTCAATATGAATTTGGTTTCAAAAAGGACTGGCAAAGACAGGAAGAAGAGAAGAAAGAATGAGAAACGTGCACTGCGATACATCAACTTGTGCATTTCCTGCATTTCTCCCTGTGCATATGTTTTGGTAATTTGAGGATTAAGTGCCATTTGGAAGTTGCCGACAAACTGCTGAACAGCATTCTGTACCTGAACCGCAATACCACGGGCAGCATTAACAACAGGTCCGAAGAAAACATTCAGCAGCATGTTCAAGCCTTGTCCGAAAAGTACAGCTGCCAAGTTACCAAACATACTCCAACCGGCAAAACCAGTCATTTCCTTAAATAATGCTTTATCCCATACGTGCTTGTATTTGGTTTCTTCAAAATGCTTGTTACAATAATAACTATAGCAAAATCGAATCAATATCTGTATCGCCAAGAGCAGGAAAGCATACAAGA
>ERZ780013.154-NODE-154-length-31615-cov-11.1102_pt1 | contig 31615 bp, 24 predicted proteins | sample MGYA00511178_ERZ780013 | MGnify/ENA primary metagenome ERZ780013 (study PRJEB29588, sample SAMEA2149568) | human gut metagenome | biome: human gut; feature: human-associated habitat; material: faeces | place: Denmark | collected 2008/2010 ... | reverse complement strand
GCCGCCTCCTTTTATCAAGAGCCTCAGATTTCGAAAGATTTCTGAGGCTTTTTTGGTCTTTTTATCTGCTCATGATGTTTTTATCAGCAGATGACGTTGATTACACGGATTTTTATTATCTTTGCAGCATGATTTGGACCGATAGAATACGACAGGTAAAGATTTTTTGGGTGATAGCGGCAGTGTTTATTGCTGTCGCCTCTCTTGTTGTGTCTCATTTTCTGGTTCGTGATCTAGCAGAAGAGGAACGCACCCGTATGGCGGTTTGGGCTGAAGCTATGCGTACGCTCAATAATGCCGATGAGAATACTGATTTGAACTTGGTATTGAAGGTTATCAATGAAAATAATTCCATTCCGGTTATTGTAATGGATTCTGAAAACCATGCTCAGACTTTTCGTAATGTTGATGTTGAAGGGAAAGATTATGCAGATTCCCTTGCTTATGCTTCTGCCATTGGTCAGCGGCTCTTGAAACAAGGCAAGAATATTAAAATTGAACTAGATGATTCAACGCATGACTATATTCAGGTTTGCTATGATGAATCCCTCATGATACGACGTCTGTCAGCTTATCCTTATATTCAGTTGGGGGTAGTCATGCTCTTTGTGGTTATTGCCATCTTTGCTTTGCTTACTTCCAAAAGAGCGGAACAGAACAAGGTGTGGGTGGGGTTGTCTAAAGAAACTGCTCATCAGTTGGGTACTCCAATTTCCAGTCTGATGGCTTGGATTGAAATTCTGAAGATGAATTATCCGGATGACGAACTCATTCCTGAAATGAACAAGGATATCCAGCGTTTGCAACTGATAGCAGACCGTTTCTCAAAGATAGGTGCCCTGCCAGAACCTGTTCCTGCAAGTTTGAACGAAGTGATGAATCATGTTATAGACTACATGGATCGTCGAACATCGAAGAATGTTAAAATGGTGAAGGAAATACCTGAACAGGATGTTATCGTTAAGATGAATGCTTCTCTCTTTGAATGGGTGATAGAAAATCTGTCGAAGAATGCTGTTGATGCTATGGGAGCAAATGGTGGACAGATTACGCTCCACGTGGAAGAAACAGATGATAAAGCTATTATAGAAGTTTCAGATACAGGAAATGGTATAAGAAAAAGGGATTTGAAGAATGTATTCCGTCCCGGTTTTACTACCAAAAAGCGAGGCTGGGGCTTAGGTTTATCACTAGCTAAACGAATCGTAGAAGAATACCATCATGGCAAAATATGGGTGAAAAGTACAGAAATTGGGCATGGAACCACCTGCAGAATCGAGTTAAAGAAAGAATAATCAATTAATAATGAGTGATTTTAGTGATTTTTACATAAAAAATTATTTTATCTCAAAAATTATTTGTAACTTTGCAACCCGAAACAATATAGTATATATTGAATATGTGTAACATAGATTCTTTTAAGATTGATTTGAAAGCTTTACCTCAAGGGATAACCGAAAAGGAATTTAAGCTTACCAATGAATATTTTGAGGCAATCGATGCTCCTGATGTTCAGAGAGGCGAGTTGTCAAGTAGTCTGTCTGTCAATAGGACGGACGACTTCTTCGAGCTCAATTTCCATACTGAGGGAGTGGTTCACATACCATGCGACATCTGTCTGGACGATATGGATCAAACCATAGAGACTAATGACAGGCTAGTCGTAAAATTCGGAGAAGAGTACTCAGAGGATGATGATCTGGTGACTGTGGCCGAGAACGAAGGAATACTCGATGTCGCCTGGTTTATCTATGAATTTATAGATCTCAATATTCCCATCAAGCATGTGCATGCACCTGGAAAATGCAACCCTGCTATGATTGAAAAGCTCAATGAGCATTCTGCCGCCCGAAGCGGTGAGGAAGAAGAGGATACTGTAGATCCACGCTGGGAAGCTCTATTGAAATTGAAAAAATAAAAATTAAAATTTTAAACATTTAAAAATTATGGCACATCCTAAAAGAAGACAGTCAAAGACACGTACACTTAAGAGAAGAACTCATGATAAGGCAGTAGCTCCTACATTGGCAGTTTGCCCTAACTGTGGTGCATACTATGTATACCACACTGTTTGCCCTACTTGCGGTTACTATCGTGGTAAGGTTGCAATCGTTAAGGAAGCAGCTGAATAATGGGTAAAATTAATGCTGTAATTACAGGTGTTGGTGGCTACGTGCCAGACTATATCCTCAACAACGAGGAATTGTCTCGCATGGTAGATACTACAGATGAGTGGATTACCACCCGTGTGGGTATTAAAGAGCGCCGCATCCTTACAGAGGAAGGCCTCGGGACCAGCTATCTGGCGCGTAAAGCTGCCAAGCAGTTGATTCAGAAGACTGGCGTTGATCCTGATACAATCGATGCACTGATTGTAACGACCACGACACCTGACTACAAGTTCCCTTCTACAGCATCTATCGTCCTCGGTAAGCTGGGGTTGAAGAATGCTTTCGCATTTGACTTCTCTGCAGCTTGCTGTGGATTCTTGTATACCCTTGATGTTGCTGCAAGCATGATTCAGAGTGGTAGATACAAGAAGATTATTGTGATTGGTGCTGACAAGATGTCTTCATTGGTAGATTACACAGACCGTGCTACTTGTGTTCTCTTCGGAGATGGAGCAGGTGCGGTTTTGGTGGAGGCAACTGAAGAGGAGAACGTTGGTGTTCAGAACTCATACCTTCGTACAGATGGACAAGGTTTGCCTTTCCTTCACATGAAGGCTGGTGGTTCTGTTTGCCCTCCATCACATTTTACAGTTGATCATCGCCTGCACTATCTTTATCAGGAAGGTCGTACTGTATTCCGTTACGCAGTAACAGATATGAGCAACGACGTGATGAAGATTATGGAAATGAACAATCTGAAGGCTGATGATGTGAATTGGGTAATTCCTCACGAGGCTAATCTCCGTATTATCGAGGCAGTAACCAAGCGTGCTGGAATTCCACTTGATAAGGTGGTTGTAAACATCGATCATTATGGAAATACTAGTGCAGCAACAATTCCATTGGCACTCTGGGATGCTGAAAGCCAATTGAAGAAGGGCGATAACGTCATCTTCACAGCATTTGGTGCAGGATTTGTACATGGCGCTTCTTTCTATAAGTGGGCGTATGATGGCGCTGCTTACGGAAAGTAATCTATAAAAATAGGATAGAATAATAATCTATATAAGGAAACGCATCTTTCTTATTTCTCTATAAATAAGTAAGGATGCGTTTCTTTAGCTTAAAAACAATAGAGCTTAACTTCTTGATAGTAAAATTTTGCTAAATTCAATTTTTTATGCATAAAGCTGGTTTCGTAAATATAGTAGGTAACCCTAATGTGGGAAAAAGTACCTTGATGAATCAATTGGTGGGTGAACGTATTAGTATTGCAACTTTTAAGGCTCAGACAACCCGTCATCGTATCATGGGTATTGTGAATACTGATGATATGCAGATTGTATTTTCTGATACTCCTGGTGTTTTGAAGCCTAATTACAAGATGCAAGAGATGATGCTTGCCTTCTCTGAGAGTGCATTGGCGGATGCTGATGTGCTGCTTTATGTGACTGATGTGATAGAAAACCCTGAAAAGAACATGGAATTCTTGGAAAAGGTTAAGAAAATGCAGATTCCTGTACTCTTGCTCATCAACAAGATTGATCAGAGTGATCCGAAGAAGTTGGGTGATATTGTTGAAAAATGGCACTCTTTGTTGCCTAATGCAGAGATTCTTCCTATCTCAGCGAAGAATAAATTCGGAACGGATATGCTCTTGAAGCGCATTAAGGAACTCTTGCCGGAATCTCCTGCTTTCTTTGATAAGGATCAGCTGACAGACAAGCCTGCCCGTTTCTTCGTTTCAGAGATTATCCGAGAAAAGATTTTGCTCTATTATGATAAGGAAATACCTTATTCTGTAGAGGTAAGAGTGGAGCGATTTAAGGAAGATGAAAAACGTATCCACATTAATGCGGTGATTTATGTTGAACGTGATTCCCAAAAGGGTATCATCATCGGGCACCAGGGGATTGCATTGAAAAAGGTGAATACCGAGAGTCGTAAGGCTTTGGAAAAGTTCTTCGACAAGAAAATCTTCTTGGAGACTTTCGTAAAAGTTGATAAGGATTGGCGCAGTTCTCAGCGAGAACTTGATGCCTTTGGATATAATCCGGAATAATTGATCGTTAAGAGCTAATAGTTTAAAGACGCCCTTAATAACTATAAACTATCAACTAAAATAACTCCTCCCTGAATGTAATCGAGGGAGTGACTCTCGCCAAAAGAGCGAGGGCCGGAGCAAGGTCAGCTTCGGCAAAATTATTAACTTGGATGCAGAGACCACATCCTTGAATACCTCCTAAAAGGAAGGAGGATAATGACTGTTTATGGCAAATTTAGTAGCTATTGTAGGACGCCCTAATGTGGGTAAGTCTACTTTATTTAATCGTTTGACTCAATCACGTCGCGCTATCGTTAGTGATACTGCCGGTACTACTCGTGACCGTCAGTATGGTAAGTGCAGTTGGAATGGTAGAGAATTTTCGGTTGTTGATACCGGTGGTTGGGTTGTAAAATCTGATGATATTTTTGAAGATGCTATCCGCAAGCAGGTGCTTGTTGCTACCGAAGAGGCTGACCTGGTTCTCTTCCTGGTAGACGTTAACACTGGCCTTACTGATTGGGATGAAGACGTGGCGCTTATTTTGCGTCGTGCCAAATTGCCTGTTATCCTTGTTGCTAACAAGGTTGATAACAGCGCAGAGTATTATCAGGCTGCTGAGTTCTACAAGTTGGGCTTGGGGGATCCCCAGTGTATCAGTGCAGCTACAGGTGGTGGTACAGGTGATTTGCTTGATATGATTTTGGACAAACTTCAGGATAATCCTGAGGAGGCAATCGAAGAAGATATTCCTCGTTTTGCGGTAGTAGGTCGTCCGAATGCTGGTAAGAGTAGTATTATCAATGCTTTTATTGGTGAGGATCGTAATATCGTGACAGAAATTGCAGGTACTACACGTGACAGTATCTATACCAGATACGATAAGTTTGGTTTCGATTTTTACCTGGTTGATACAGCCGGTATCCGTCGTAAGAACAAGGTAAGCGAAGACTTGGAATTCTATTCTGTGATGCGTTCAATCCGTGCCATCGAGAATAGTGATGTCTGCATCCTGATGCTCGATGCTACCCGTGGTATTGAAACCCAGGATATGAACATCTTCCAGTTGATTCAGAAGAACAACAAGAGTCTAGTGGTTGTCGTAAATAAATGGGATTTGGTTGAGGAGAAGAATCAGAAGGTAATTGATACTTTTGAAAATGCAATCCGCAAGCGTATGGCTCCATTCGTAGACTTTCCTATCATCTTTGCTTCAGCCTTGACTAAGCAGCGTATTTTCCGAGTATTGGAAACTGCCAAGGAAGTTTACCAGAACCGTAAGGTTCATATTGGAACTTCTAAGTTGAATGAGGTGATGTTGCCTATTATCGAGGCATATCCTCCACAGAGCATAAAGGGTAAGTATATCAAAATTAAGTATTGCACCCAGTTGCCTAATACAACGATTCCTTCGTTTGTGTTCTATGCAAACTTGCCTCAGTATGTCAAGGAGAACTATCGCCGTTTCCTGGAGAATAAGATTCGTGAGAACTGGTCATTACATGGCTGTCCTATCAACGTCTTCATTCGTCAGAAGTAAATAAATGAAGCGAAGAATGCAGAATCAAAGTGTATAAAAATGAAGAAACTTTTGATTTTTATGATATTCATGATGGGATTGTTTTTTTCTTCCTGTAGGGAGGAGAAATCTGATCCTGGCTATCTTGCCGGTATTGCAGCCAAGGGATATTATGATTTGCTTTTAGAGGGCAAGTATAAGGAGTTTGTAGATGGTTACAATCAACCTTATCGGTTGCCAAATGGCTATCAGGATCAATTGCTGATGAATGCCAAAATGTTTGTTGAGCAGCAGCAAGATGAACATAAAGGTATAGTTAAGGTGAATGTTCTGAATGCAAAAGCTGATACAGCGCATCATGTTGCTGATGTTTTTTTGCAAGTGGTGTATGGTGACAGTACTAAAGAACAGATTGTGGTACCTATGGTAGAGGTAAAGGATGCCTGGAAAATGAGATAGTATTTATTTTGTAATAAAAAAGCCATCAGCCAGTTTCTGGTCTGATGGCTTTTTTTGAACGATACTGTTTTATTTGTTTTTAGCTTCTTCCAGCTCCACCTCCTTTACTTTGCGGAAGAGATCGGAAGCAAAGACTAAATCGTTGAGTTTCTCGTTTGTTGAGGTCATCACTTCATCTTTGTTGCCTTGCCATTCTTTATGACCTTGGTAGATAAAGCAGATGTTTTCACCAATGCCCATCACCGAATTCATGTCGTGGGTGTTGATGATGGTAGTCATATTATAGTCTTTGGTGATGCCTGAAAGCAGTTCATCTATCACAAGTGAGGTCTTTGGATCCAAACCTGAGTTTGGCTCATCGCAGAACAAGTATTTCGGATTCATTACGATGGCACGTGCAATAGCTACTCGTTTCTGCATACCACCCGAGATTTCTCCAGGATATTTCTGCTGAGCCTCTATCAGATTGACGCGGTCAAGACATTCCTGAGCCCGTTTTACGCGTTCCCTGTAATTCAAGGTAGAGAACATATCAAGAGGGAACATGACATTCTCAAGTACATTCAAAGAGTCGAACAGGGCTGCGCTTTGGAAAATCATTCCCATCTCGCGGCGCATCAGAACTTTTTCTTTTTTCGACATCCGGGTGAAGTCACGGTCATCGTAGAGAACTTCGCCACTTGTAGGCTGAAGTAATCCTACGAGATTCTTCATGAGTACGGTCTTTCCGGAACCGCTCTGTCCGATTATCAAATTAGTCTTTCCTGTTTCAAAGGTGACGTTTATATTGTCTAATACAACCTTGTCGCCAAACGACTTGGTGAGATTTCTAACTTCTATCATAGTTTACGAGAGAATTTGAGTGAGGAAAACATCTGAAAACAGAATCAAAACACTAGAACAGACAACAGCATCGGTTGACGATTTTCCAACCTCAACAGATCCACCTTCTACGGTATAACCGAAATAAGAAGATACGCTGGAAATGATGAATGCAAAGAAAAGGCTCTTGATGATGCTCATCCATACAAACCATTGGTTAAATGAATGTTGCAAGCCAAGTGTCAGATCATCTGGTGGTAGGATATGCCCAATATATGCCGTTCCATAGGCGCCGATGATACCCATGCCAGAACTGAAGATAACCAGGAATGGCATGATGGTAACCAAACCGAGAATTTTAGGTAGAATGAGGTAACATGCAGAGTTCACTCCCATGATATCAAGGGCATCAATCTGTTGGGTGACACGCATTGTTCCCAACTCCGAAGCGATATTAGAGCCCACTTTGCCTGCGAGAATCAGACACATGATACTTGATGAGAACTCCAGAAGCATGATTTCTCGAGTGGTGTAACCTGAAACCCATCGTGGCATCCATGGACTCTGAATGTTCAATTTCATCTGGATGCAGATAACTGCTCCAATGAAGAAGGATATCAGTAAAACGATACCAATAGAATCAATACCCAATTGCGACATCTCCTTGATGTATTGTTTCAAGAACATGCGCATGCGCTCAGGACGGGAAAAAGAACGTTCCATCAATATAAGATATTTACCGAAGGTGGTAAGCCATTTTTCTATTAACATGCTATTATAAAACTGAATTTTGCTGCAAAATTAACCAAAATCCTCTAAAAAACTGCAATATTATGAATAGTTTTTGATTTTATAAGCGATATTTCCTTTATTTTTAGTATTTTTGCAGCCAAATTAGCTAATTATGGACGAAATTAACAATAACGAACAGCAAAATCAGAATTCTCTGGTTTTGCGAACAGAGGGATTGGTGAAGCGCTATGGTAAACGAACGGTTGCCAATGGAGTTTCTATCAATGTGAAGCAAGGAGAAATTGTGGGATTACTTGGACCTAATGGTGCTGGTAAGACAACTTCTTTCTATATGACAACTGGACTTGTTGTGCCTAATGAGGGACATGTCTTTCTGGGAGATCAGGAAATTACTAATTTTCCTGTATACAAACGTGCCCGTGCGGGAATCGGATACCTGCCTCAGGAGGCCAGTGTTTTCCGCAAGATGAGTGTTGAGGACAATATACTTTCAGTCTTGGAAATGACAGGAAAACCACGTAGTTATCAGTTGCAGAAGTTAGAGAGTCTTATTAGCGAGTTTCGTCTCAATAAGGTTCGCAAGAACAAGGGTGACCAGCTTTCCGGAGGTGAGCGCCGCCGTACAGAGATTGCCCGTTGCCTGGCTATTGACCCAAAGTTTATCATGCTCGATGAGCCATTTGCTGGTGTTGACCCTATTGCGGTAGAAGATATTCAGCATATTGTATGGCAGTTGAAGTATCGCAATATCGGTATTTTGATTACCGACCATAATGTACAGGAGACTCTGACCATTACAGACAGAGCCTATCTGCTGTTCGAAGGTAAGATCCTTTTTCAGGGCAAACCAGAGGAATTGGCAGAGAATAAGATTGTGCGCGAAAAGTATCTGAGTAACAGTTTTGTGCTCAGAAAGAAGGACTTTCAGCTCATAGATGAGCAAAAAAGAGCCAAAGAAGCAGCGACTGATGGTTAAAAAATCATTTTTTTCTCTTATATATTAGGTATATCCATTAAAAATGTGTAATTTTGCAAGCCAATTGCGGTTATACACGAAAACTGTAGAATTAAAGAAAATATTAACAATAATAAAATAACAAATATCAAGATGAAAATTTCATTTGAAAATCCTGACAAGATTAATGGTCTTTTGACCCTCGTTGTCGAAGAGGAAGATTACAAGAATGATGTCGAGAAGACATTGAAAGATTATCGTAAGAAGGCTAATGTTCCAGGTTTCCGTCCTGGTCAGGCTCCTATGGGTATGATTAAGCGTCAGTTCGGTCCATCTGTAAAAATGGAAGCTATCAACAAGCTCGTTGGTCAGCAGATTTACAAGTATGTACAGGACAACAATATCCAGATGCTCGGTGAGCCTCTCCCATCAGAGAAGCAGGAGCCAGCTGACTTGGAGAATGGTACTTCTTTCACATTTATGTTTGATATCGCTGTTGCTCCAGAGTTCAAGGTAACTCTCAATGGTCGCGACAAGGTTGATTATTATAACATCACAGTTGATGATAAGATTCTCGATCAGCAGATTGATATGTACGCTCAGCGTGCAGGTAGCTATGAGAAGGGTGAGAAGTACGAGGAGAATGACCTTTTGAAGGGTGACTTGCGTGAGCTTGATGAAAATGGCAATACCAAGGAAGGTGGTATCACTGTAGAGGGTGCTATCCTGATGCCTAGCTACATCAAGGTTGACGAGCAGAAGAATCTCTTCAACGATGCTAAGCTCGGTGATGTAATCACATTCAACCCTAAGAAGGCTTATCCAGAGAACGATACTGAGGTTTCTTCACTCCTGAAGATTGAGCGTGAAGCTGTTAAGGACTTGGAGTCAGAGTTCAGCTTCCAGATTACAGAAATCCAGCGTTTCAAGAAGCATGAAATCAACGAAGAGCTCTTTAAGCAGGTTCTCGGTGAGGATACTGACGTGAAGGACGAGGCTGCTTTCCGTGCTAAGATTGCAGAGGGTTTGCAGGCACAGCTCGTTAACGACTCAGATTATAAGTTCATCCTCGATGTTCGCGAGCACTGCGAGAAGAAGGTTGGTGAATTGCAGTTCCCAGATGCACTCTTGAAGCGTATCATGTTGGCTAACAACAAGGATAAGGGCGAGGAGTTCGTAGAGAAAAACTATGCTGAGAGCATCAAGGAGTTGACATGGCATCTTATCAAGGAGCATCTTATCAAGGCTCAGAATATCAAGGTTGATGACAATGACCTGATGGAGACAGCTAAGGAGGCAGCTCGTGCTCAGTTCGCTCAGTATGGTATGAACAACATTCCTGATGAGTACATTGAGAACTATGCTAAGGAAATCCTCAAGAAGGGTGACGCTACAGATGCACTTGTAGATCGCTCTATCGATCGTAAGTTGGCTGCAGCTCTGAAAACAGCTGTAAAACTCAACGAAAAGGAGATTTCTGTAGAAGATTTCAACAAGATGATGCAGGAATAACATTTTTTTGAAAAAAAACTTCAAATAAATACGAGGTTATCGACTTTTTTTATTATCTTTGTTCCACCGAACGAGAAATAAGGGTTGATAACCTCTTTTTTCGTATGATTTAAGACGTAAAATACTATATAGATATGAACGATTTTAGAAAATATGCAACCAAGCATCTTGGTATGAATGGTATGGTGCTTGATGATGTTATTAAGGCACAGGCTCAGTATATGAACCCTTACATCTTGGAGGAGCGTCAGCTGAACGTTACTCAGATGGATGTATTCTCTCGTTTAATGATGGACCGTATCATCTTCCTGGGTACACAGATTGATGATTACACAGCAAATACATTGCAGGCGCAATTGCTGTATCTTGATTCTGTAGATAGCGGCAAGGATATTTCTATCTATTTAAACAGCCCTGGTGGTAGCGTTACTGCCGGTTTGGGTATTTATGATACCATGCAGTTTATCTCTAGCGATGTAGCTACTATCTGTACAGGTATGGCTGCTTCTATGGCTGCCGTGCTGCTCGTTTCTGGTCAGGAGGGTAAGCGTTCTGCTTTGCCTCATAGCCGTGTCATGATTCACCAGCCATTAGGAGGCGTTCAGGGTCAGGCTTCTGATATTGAGATTGAGGCTCGCGAAATCTTGAAGATGAAGAAGGAATTGTATACTATCATTTCAGACCATTCTCATACTCCTTATGATAAGGTTTATGCTGATAGCGACCGTAACTATTGGATGACAGCTGAAGAAGCCAAGGAATATGGAATGATAGATAATGTGTTGGTTCGTAAATAACGAATTGTTTTAAGTAAATATGCGTATATATAGTTAAGGTGCGCAAGAAGAGATAATAATTATAATATGCCAAAGAAAGTATGTAGCTTCTGTGGAAGATCAGAAAATGAAGTCAGATTACTCATCACGGGTATCAATGGCTTCATTTGCGAAGATTGTGCTAAGCAGGCCTATGAAATTATACAGTCTACAGGGGTCTTAGCTCCTAAAGCTGGGGAGGGTAAGTTTGTTCTCAAAGAGGTGCCAAAGCCTGTAGAGATCAAAAAATACCTGGATGAATATATCATCGGTCAGGATCAGGCTAAGCGCAATTTGGCTGTCGCTGTATATAACCACTACAAGCGTTTGCAGCAGCCAAAGGATGAAGATGGTGTAGAAATCGAAAAAAGTAATATCATCATGGTTGGTAGTACCGGTACAGGTAAAACCTTGTTGGCGCGTACAATAGCTAAGATGTTGGATGTTCCTTTCACCATTGTTGATGCCACTGTATTTACTGAAGCAGGTTATGTGGGTGAAGACGTAGAAAGTATCTTGTCGCGTCTGTTGCAGGTTGCTGATTATGATGTGGCTGCAGCAGAAAGGGGAATTGTGTTCATTGATGAGATTGATAAGATAGCCCGCAAGAGCGATAATCCTTCTATTACGCGTGATGTGAGTGGCGAAGGTGTACAGCAGGGATTGTTGAAACTCTTGGAAGGTACCATGGTTAATGTTCCGCCTAAGGGTGGACGCAAGCATCCTGATCAGGATTATATCCATGTAGATACCAAGAATATCCTGTTTATCTGTGGTGGTGCTTTTGACGGTATTGAGCGTAAAATAGCTCAGCGTATGAATACGCACGTAGTAGGCTATAATTCGGTTCAGAATGTAGCTAAGATAGATAAGAAGGATTTGATGCAGTATATCCTTCCACAGGATTTGAAGTCTTTTGGCTTGATACCTGAAATTATCGGCCGTTTGCCTGTGCTTACTTATCTCAATCCGTTGGATAGGGAGGCTTTGCGCAAAATCTTGGTTGAACCTAAGAATTCAATTGTCAAGCAGTATCAGAAATTGTTTGAGATGGATGGCATCAAGTTGAAGTTTGATGAGGAAGCACTCGATTATATCGTAGATAAGGCGGTAGAGTATAAATTGGGTGCTCGCGGGCTTCGTTCAATTGTTGAAGCTGTGATGATGGATGCTATGTTTGAGATTCCATCAGAGAAGGTTAAATCATTCACTGTTACGCTGGAGTATACCAAGCAACAGTTGGATAAATCTCATCTCGGACAGTTGGAAACAGCATAAATCAGTTGGGCTTTTCGCCCAATTGAATGCTATTTAATCGTATATATAGACATATATAATATAATAATAGGTGGATATGACAGAACAGGTTAATCTTACAGGACAGTTGAAGCATTATTTCGGCTTCGATTCGTTTAAGGGTGATCAAGAGGCAATCATCAGAAATTTGATGAGTGGCAATGATACTTTTGTATTGATGCCTACAGGTGGCGGTAAGAGTTTGTGTTACCAGTTGCCTTCGCTCATTATGGAGGGCACTGCTATTGTAATTTCTCCTCTGATTGCTTTGATGAAGAACCAGGTAGATGTTATTAATGGTTTGAGTGAAAGTGATGGCGTGGCTCATTATCTCAATTCATCATTGAATAAGTCGGCTATTGAGAAGGTGAAGAATGATATTCTCAATGGTACGACAAAACTCCTGTATGTTGCACCTGAATCTTTGACGAAAGAAGATAATGTTGAGTTCCTTAAAACTGTAAAGATTTCGTTCTATGCTATTGATGAGGCTCACTGTATCTCTGAGTGGGGACACGATTTCAGACCAGAGTATCGTCGTATTCGCCCTATTATTAACGAAATAGGTGTTGCACCTGTGATAGCGCTTACAGCTACTGCAACAGATAAGGTACGTACTGATATCAAGAAAAACTTAGGCATCATGGATGCCAAAGAATTCAAGAGTTCTTTTAACCGCCCTAACTTGTATTATGAGGTGCGCCCGAAGAACAAGGATATCGATCGTCAGATCATCATGTTTATTCGTCAACACAAAGGAAAGAGTGGTATTATCTATTGTCTCTCCCGTAAGAAAGTAGAGGAATTGGCAGAGGTGTTGAAAGCCAATGAAATCAAAGCGGCTCCTTATCATGCCGGTCTTGATTCGGCTACCCGTTCTCAAACCCAGGATGATTTTCTGATGGAGCGTATTGATGTCATTGTTGCTACTATCGCCTTCGGAATGGGTATCGATAAACCTGATGTCCGTTTTGTTATTCATTATGATATACCCAAGAGCTTGGAAGGTTATTATCAGGAAACGGGTAGAGCTGGCCGTGATGGCGGTGAGGGCATCTGTATCGCCTTTTATGCCCGTAAAGACCTCAGGAAACTGGAGAAGTTTATGGAGAACAAACCTGTAGCAGAACAGGATATCGGCAGACAGCTGTTGCAGGAAACGGCTGCCTATGCAGAATCGTCTGTCTGTCGCAGAAAAATGTTGCTTCATTATTTTGGTGAGGAATATCATGAAGAAAACTGCCATACCTGCGACAACTGCCTGCATCCTACAGAAAAATTCGAGGCTAAGGATGCGCTGCTCGTTGTTTTGGAGTCTGTTGCTGCGGTGAAGGAGAATTTCCGCCAGGAATATATCATCGATTTTGTAAAGGGACGTGCTACTGATGATATCGTTTCTCACAAGCATGATGAACTGGAGGAGTTTGGAGCAGGAGAAGATATGGATGCTAAAGTTTGGAATCCTGTTATCCGTCAGGCGTTGATAGCCGGTTATCTCAAGAAAGATGTAGAGAACTATGGCCTTTTGAAGTTGGCAGCTGCGGGTAAGCGTTTCATTAAGAATCCTGAATCATTCATGATCGTTGCCGATAAGGAATTCTCTGATGATTTTGATGGAGCGCCTCTGAGCGAGCATAATACAGGTGCTTTGGATCAGACACTTTTCTCCATGTTGAAAGACTTGCGTAAGACAGTAGCAAAGAAGCATAAATTGCCGCCTTATGTTATTTTCCAGGATATTTCTCTGGAACAGATGGCAACGATGTATCCTGTAGATATGCAGGAATTGCAGAACATACAGGGAGTTGGAGCCGGTAAGGCAAAGAGGTATGGTAAGGAGTTCTGTAAATTGATCAATCAGTATTGTGAAGAGAATCTGATAGAGCGTCCTGAGGAATTACGTGTCAGGACAGTTGCCAAGAAATCAGTCTTGAAGGTAAGCATCATTCAGAGCATAGACCGCCAGATAGATCTTGATGATTTGGCAGAAGCAAAAGGTTTGGATTTCTCAGAATTGCTTGACGAAATAGAGGCAATCGTTTACAGCGGTACCAAGCTGAATATCGATTATTTCATAGAGGAAGTTGTGGATGATGACCATGTAGATGACATCTACGATTACTTCATGGAGAGCGATACTGATGATTTGAATGTGGCTCAAGATGAATTGGGTGAAGACTACAATGAAGACGAAATTCGACTCGTCAGAATCAAGTTTTTGTCCGAACAAGCCAACTAATCACGTTAAATAGCATTAATAAGGTAAGATTTTCGTGAAAAGCGAACTCTATCTGAGAAATTATTGCTAAATTTGCACGCAATAAATTTTTAAAGGTTACAATATGTCATCATTTGTTGCAGATAAAATTGTAATGGACGGTCTCACTTACGACGACGTCCTTCTTATCCCTGCGTATTCAGAGGTACTACCAAAACAGGTAGAGTTGAAAACCAAGTTCTCTCGTAACATCGAGTTGAACGTTCCATTCGTTACAGCAGCGATGGACACCGTTACCGAGGCTTCAATGGCGATAGCTATCGCTCGTGAAGGTGGTATCGGTGTAATTCACAAGAACATGACCATTGAGGAGCAAGCTCGTCAGGTTGCTATTGTGAAGCGTGCTGAGAATGGTATGATTTATGACCCTGTCACCATCCGTCGTGGCAGTACAGTGAAGGATGCTCTTGATATGATGCATGATTATCATATCGGTGGTATTCCTGTGGTAGATGATGAAAATCATCTTGTAGGTATTGTTACCAACCGTGATCTTCGTTTTGAGCGCCACATGGACAAGAAGATTGATGAGGTAATGACTAGCGAGAATTTGGTTACCACTCACATCCAGACCGACTTGGTTGCTGCTGCTGCCATCCTGCAGGAGAATAAGATTGAGAAACTCCCTGTAGTTGACAACGAGAATCACCTGGTAGGTTTGATTACTTACAAGGACATCACAAAGGCTAAGGACAAACCTATGGCTTGCAAGGATGCCAAGGGACGTCTTCGTGTGGCTGCCGGTGTGGGTGTTACTGTAGATACATTGGATCGTGCCAAGGCTTTGGTTGAGGCTGGTGCTGATGCTATCGTTATCGATACTGCTCATGGTCACTCTAAGGGTGTAATTGAGAAACTCAAGCAAGTTAAGGCTGCCTTCCCACAGGTTGATGTTGTGGTAGGTAATGTGGCTACTGGTGAGGCTGCCAAGTATTTGGTAGAGAATGGTGCTGATGGTGTTAAGGTAGGTATCGGTCCTGGTTCTATCTGTACTACTCGTGTGGTTGCCGGTGTTGGTGTTCCACAGTTGAGTGCTGTTTATGATGTATATTCTGCTCTTAAGGGTACTGGTGTGCCTTTGATAGCTGATGGCGGTCTTCGTTACTCAGGTGATGTTGTGAAGGCTTTGGCTGCCGGTGGTAGCTGCGTCATGATCGGTTCTTTGGTTGCTGGTACCGAGGAGAGTCCTGGTGATACCATTATCTTCAATGGCCGTAAGTTTAAGAGCTATCGTGGTATGGGTTCTTTGGAGGCTATGGAACAGAAGAATGGTTCTAAGGACCGTTACTTCCAGGGTGATACCAAGGATGTCAAGAAATTGGTTCCAGAGGGTATCGCTGGTCGTGTGCCTTATAAGGGAACTGTCCAGGAGGTCATCTACCAGTTGATTGGTGGTTTGCGTTCTGGTATGGGATATTGTGGTGCTGCTACCATCGAGAACTTACACAATGCCAAGTTCGCTCGTATCACAAATGCAGGTGTGTTGGAGAGTCATCCACATGATATCACTATCACTAGTGAGGCTCCTAACTATAGCCGTCCTGAATAATATAATTAGGAAATATGAAGTTTTATGCACTTATAGCGGCAATGCTCCTTTCGGGGAGCATTGCTTTTGCTCATACCGACCCAATTGTTATGATTATTGATGGTCAATCTGTCAAGAAGTCGGAATTTGAGTACTTTTATCAGAAAAATCATTTGGGAAATACGGTTGATTCTAAAAGTGTCAAGGTGTTTGCCGATGGCTTTGTTAATTATAAGCTGAAAGTGCAAGCTGCTAAGGATGCTCATCTCGATACTTTGCCTAATATCAGGCGTGTGTTGAAACGATATGATGATGTCGAGTCATGCGAGTTGATGCCCGATAAAGGCAGTGTTCATGTTGCACATATCCTCTTGAGATTGGGACAGAAAGCATTTTACCACGAACAGGAGGTGGTGGAAAGAAGAATCGATTCTATTTATCAGGCTCTTTGCAAAGGTGCAGATTTTGCAGACCTGGCAAAAAAGTGTTCTGATGATAAAGGGTCTGCGGTCAATGGGGGTACTTTGGCATGGTTTACAAAAGGTCAGACTGTGCAGGCTTTTGAAAAAGTAGCTTTCTCTCTGCGAAAGGGTGAGATTAGTAGACCGTTTATGTCTGAGTTTGGTTATCACATCGTCAAGTTGCTGGATAAGCATGATGATGGTAATCAGAAAAAATATGTTGCTGATGCTAAGGTAGAAAATTGGCGGGGAACCTACCAGCAGCAGGAGGAAGTAGAAAACCTTTTGCTGAATGAAATCTGCCAGCGTAATATTTGGTATAAGGCTGCTGCTGATAAAAAAGGTCTGGCTGCCTTCTATGCCAAGAATAAGAAAAAATACAAATGGGAAATGAAGCGCCTGAATAAGATGAAGGTTAATCTGCCCCGGAATGGCGAATACCCGGATGTGGTACTTGCTGACTATCAAGACTCGTTAGAGAAACAATGGGTCGCACAATTGAAGAAGAAATATAAAGTGGTGGTTTTCCATAGCATGTTGACCACTCTCAATATACATTAATATATTATAGAAACAATACATGAATACTGGATATAAAATGACAATGGCATTTATAGCCCTGCTGATGATAGTAGGAATAAGTGCTAGTGCAACTAGAGCAAGCCGTAGTGCTTTGACTCATGAGGCTGATTCTGCAAATATCAAGCAACAAGCTGCTGCTGATTCTCAGAAAATCAATGAGGGTAGTGTGGTTGATGAGGTAATTTGGGTTGTCGGCGATGAGGCTATCCTGAAGTCAGACGTCGAGGTAACCCGTTTGCAGGCTGAGGCTGAAGGTATTAAATATACTGGTGACCCAGACTGCTCTATTCCTGAGCAGATTGCCGTTCAGAAACTGTTTCTCCATCAAGCAGCTATTGATAGTATCGAAGTATCTGAGTCAGAAGTCATGAATGGTATCGACGAACAGATCAACAGTTGGGTTTCCATGATTGGTTCTCGTGAAAAACTGGAGGAGTATCGCAAGCAAAGTATCACCCAGATGCGCCAGCAGATGCATGATGATTTCAAAAACCAACAGCTGATTCAGAAGATGAAGCAGGAACTGGTGAAGGATATCAAGGTGTCTCCAGCTCAGGTACGTAAATACTTTAAGGATTTACCTGCCGACAGTATCCCTTTTGTTCCTACAGAGGTAGAGGTTGTGATTCTTACCATGCAGCCACGTATTCCTCTTGAGGAGATTAACCGTGTGAAAAATCAGTTGCGTGAGTTTACTGACCGTGTGAATAAGGGTGAGACTTCTTTTGCTACTTTGGCTCGTCTTTATTCTGAGGATCCGGGTTCAGCCCGTATGGGTGGCGAGATGGATTATATCGGTAGAGGTATGTTGGATCCTGCGTTTGCAAATGTAGCATTCAATCTTACCGATCCTAAGAAAATCTCAAAGATTGTTGAGTCTGAGTTTGGTTATCATATCATCCAGTTGATAGATAAGCGTGGTGATAAGATTAAGTGTCGCCATATCCTGCTCAAGCCTCAGGTTTCTCAAGATGCTATTGATAAGTCTATCGGCCGTCTGGATTCTATCGGTAATGATATCCGTGCCGCTAAGTTTACCTTTGAGCAGGCTGTTGAAGCATTGTCTGATGATAAGGATACCCGCAACAACAAGGGGTTGATGGCCAATGTTACTCCTGACCAGTCAAGAACTTCCCGCTTCCAGATGAAGGATCTACCTACCGAGGTTGCCCGTACGGTAGATACAATGAAGGTTGGTGAGGTTTCTGCACCTTTCACGATGGTGAATTCCAAGGGTAAAACCACTTGTGCTTTGGTAAAACTGGTAAGCCGTGTTGACGGACATAGAGCTACTATTACCGAAGATTTTCAGGTGATGAAGGATGTAGTGTTGGCTAAGGAGCGTGCCCAGACCTTGCACGATTGGGTAGTCAATAAAATCAAGCAGACTTATGTTCGTATGAACGATCGCTATAAGGATTGTAAGTTTGAATATCAAGGTTGGATTAAATGATAAATAAAAGATTAAATAATCATATCAGAGGGCATAGAATCATATCGGTTATGGTTCTATGCCTGTTTGGGTTTTGTCTGATGCAAGCCATGCAGGCTCCAAAGAAGCATGCCAGAAAACGCCCTCATGGTGACCGCGTATATCTTTTGCATGCAGATGAATTGTACTATGATATGTTCGGTAATAATCCTGATGCCCAAATATTGAAAGGTAAGGTCTCTTTCTTGCATCAGGGCAGTCATCTTACCTGTGACAGCGCGTATTTCTATCAGGCTTCTAATTCCGTGAAAGCTTTCGGACATGTTCATTACCGGCAGGGAGACACCTTGTCACTCACTTGTGATAGAGCAGAGTATGATGGGCAGATGCAGATGATGAGAGCACGCAAGAATGTGGTCTTGCATCATCGTCGGCAGACTTTGCGTACTGATAGCTTGGATTTCGACCGCTTGTATAATATGGCAAACTTCTTTGACGGCGGAACGCTGATTGATGGTAAAGATAAGCTGGTTGCCGATTGGGGTGAGTATCATACCGAAACGCGTGAGGCTAAGTTTGTCTATAATGTTAAGTTGCGCAGCGGCAAGGAGGTTGTTACTACTGATACTTTGTATTACGATGTCCGTAAGTCAAAGGCTCACATGGTAGGACCTTCTAAGATTGTTTCTGGTGCAAGTGTTGTCAAGACAGAAGACGGATATTATGATACCAAGACCGATAGAGCACAGCTTTACGGCCGTTCTACGGTTATAGATAAAGACAAGACACTTACGGGTGATACGCTCTATTATGTAAAGGATGGAGAGAGTACCGGATATGGTAATGTGGTTTATGTAGATAAGAAGAGCAAGAATTCCCTTACTTGCAATTATCTGCGTTACAACGAGAAAACCGGTAATGGCTTTGCCACCCGCAATCCTGTAGCGATCGACTATTCGCAGAAAGATACCCTTTGGGTTCATTCTGATACCATGCGTATCAATACCTTCCATATCAATACCGATTCGGTATACCGTAAGGTGCATGCTTATCCTAAGGTCCGTGCCTATCGCCTGGATATGCAGGCCATTTGCGATTCCCTGGTTTTCAATTCTCAGGATTCCTGCATGACCATGTATAAGGATCCTATCGTCTGGAATGGAAACCGTCAGTTGCTGGGCGAGAAGATTCTAGTCTTCATGAACGACTCTACCGTTCGTTTTGCCCATGTCATCGGACAGGCGCTGTCTGTAGAGCAGATGCCGGATAGTGTTCATTTCAATCAGATCAGTTCTTCTGAGATGAAATCTTACTTTGAAAAAGGTGAGATTAAACAAGGAGAGTCTATCGGTAATGTGCAGACCATCTATTATATGACGGATGATAAGGACAGTTCGCTCATTGGCTTGAATTTTCTGGAGACCGATACTATGCGCATGTATATGGGACCGGGCAGGAAGATGGAGAAAATCTGGACCAATAAGTTTACATCTACCATGTATCCTATGACGCAGATTCCGCCGGCAAAATATAAACTTAACAATTTTGCCTGGTTCGAGGACTTGCGTCCTAAAGATAAGAATGATATCTTTGTATGGCGTGGTAAATCCAAGGGCTCCGAACTCAAGAACATTAAGCGTCATGAAGCTCCACTTCAGAAACTGACTGACTGATTATAATGAAGCATCATTTTCTTATATGATTAATATTTAGAGATGAGTGATATTATTCAACTTTTACCCGATTCTGTTGCCAATCAGATAGCAGCAGGTGAGGTTATACAGCGTCCGGCTTCAGTTATCAAGGAGCTGGTCGAAAATGCAGTCGATGCGGGTGCCAGGAATATCCATGTCACAGTTACCGATGCTGGCCGTACCAACATCCAGGTGATAGATGATGGAAAAGGTATGTCTGAAACAGATGCTCGTTTGGCTTTCGAACGTCATTCTACTTCCAAAATCCGTAAGGCTGATGATTTGTTTGCACTTCGCACCATGGGCTTCCGTGGCGAAGCTTTGGCGTCTATAGCTGCTGTGGCTCAGGTAGAACTGAAGTCACGACAGGCTACTGATGAGATAGGAACCCTGATACAGATTTCTGGTTCCCGATATGAGAAACAGGAACCATGCTCCTGTGCTGTGGGAAGCATCTTCTCTGTCAGCAATATCTTTTATAATGTACCCGCGCGAAGGAAGTTCCTGAAGTCCAATTCTACAGAGTTGAACAATATTCTGACGGCTTTCGAGCGGATTGCATTGGTAAATCCTCAAATCACCTTTACTTTTCATAGCAATGGTACCGAAGTATTCAATTTGCGTGCCGCTAATTTGCGTCAGCGCATTCTCGATGTCTTCGGCAAGCGTTTCAATCAGGAACTCCTGCCGGTAAATGTAGAAACCACTATGTGTAAGGTGTCTGGATTTGTGGGCAAACCGGAATCTGCCAGAAAGAAAGGTGTGCATCAGTTCTTCTTTGTCAACGGGAGATATATGAAACATCCTTATTTCAATAAGGCTGTGATGGCTGCTTATGACCGTCTGGTTCCTCAGGGTGAACAGGTGCCTTACTTTCTGTATTTTGATGTAGATCCGAAGGATATTGATGTGAATATCCATCCTACGAAGACTGAAATCAAATTCGAGAATGAGCAGGCTATCTGGCAAATCCTCTCGGCTTCGGTCAAGGAGTCCATCGGTATGTTCAATGATGTACCTACCATTGATTTCGATACCGAGGATAAACCGGACATCCCTGTTTATAATCCGGAGATGAGCACTGCTGCTGTGGCACCGAAGATCAGTTTGAATCCTGGTTATAATCCGTTCAAGTCTTCCTCTTCCACAGGAGCAGTTCCTATGGGAGCAGGCTTCTCTGTTCCTAAGTCAAAGCCTCAGGTGGATGAAAAATGGGAACAGCTTTATGAAGGACTCAAAGATCAGGATGATGTGCAGGGGATGGAGCAGACCATGGTGTTTTCCGATGATTCTAGTCAGGATAATACGCCAGACAGTATCATTGCAGAGAAATCGCCAGCCCATTACCAGTATAAAGGTAAGTATATCATGACTGCGGTAAAATCGGGATTGATGATTATCGACCAGCATCGTGCCCATGTGCGTGTCTTGTTCGAACAGTATTTGCGCCAGTTGGCTGACCGGACCTTTCATTCACAGAAAGTCCTCTTTCCTGAGGTTGTGCAGTTCCCGATGTCTGAGAAGGTAATCTTTGAAAAGATCCTGCCTGAAATGGAATCGATGGGCTTTGAACTGGAAGATCTTGGAGGCGGAAGCTATGCCGTTAATTCAGTTCCTGGCGGACTTGAAGGATTGAATCCTCTTAAACTGGTACAGGACATGGTTTCTTCTGCAGTAGAAAAGGGCGTATCAGCCATTGATGAAATCAATCAGACTTTGGCTTTGAGTCTGGCTCGCCAGGCTGCAATACCTCAGGGGCAGATATTGAGTAATGAAGAGATGGAGGGGCTGGTGAATGATCTTTTTGCCTGCCAGAATATCAATTATACGCCCGACGGAAAGTCGGTACTTTGTATCCTCCGTCAGCAGGAAATTGAGCATCTTTTAGGGTAAAAGCGGGGAAAATCCCATTTTTCTTAAAAAAGTTAACGAAAAATGCTATTTTTTTTAGAAAATGAAGGTTATTTCAAAAAATAGTATTATCTTTGCTCCGTCATTCAGAAGATATATATATAAATTGATTTTTAAATTATAAAGTTATGAAAAAGTTATTAGCAGTGCTAGCATTGGCTAGCGTAACAATGGGCAGTATGGCTCAGGATGCAGCAACTACTGAGAAGTATAGCGTTGCAACAAATTCTTTTTGGAGCAATTGGTTTGTTCAGGCAAACGTTGCTGGTTCTGCATTCTGGGGCAACCAGGAAGAGGGCAATGGTTTCTCTAAGAGCCCATTCAAGGGTTTCAGAAACAATCTCGGTTTCTCTGTTGCTGTAGGTAAGTGGTTCACACCAGGTCTCGGTCTCCGTACCAAGTTCAATGGCGTTTGGGGCCGTACAGTAGTTTCTGAGAATAAGTCAACAAATGCAAGTAAGTATTGGACTTTGAATGAGCAGGTTTTGTTCAATGTTAGCAATATGTTGTGTGGTTACAACGAGGCTCGTGTTTGGGATTGCATCCCTTACGCAGGTTTTGGTATTAACCGTAACATGAGCGCTAACTGCTATGCTCCTGTAGTTGGTGTTGGTATCTTGAACGAGTTCAAGATCAATAACAAGTGGGCTGTCAACCTCGATGTAAACTATGCATTAGGTGCTAGCGGCTATGATGGTTACACAGGTGTATTGGCAGGTGCTAAGCCTAGCACATCTCGCTCTATCGACAAGGTGATTGCAAGACACGACCGTTCTTTGAATGTTGAGGTCGGTGTTACATACAACTTGGGTAAGGCTACTTGGAACAAGGTTCCAGATGTTGATGCTATCAACGCTCTTCATCAGTCAGAACTTGACGCTCTCAATGCTAAGTTGAACGATGCTAATGCAGAGAACGACCGTTTGAAGAATCTCTTGAACAACCAGAAGCCTGTAGAGGATAAGGCAGTTAAGGAGTATGTTGCTACTCCAGTTTCTGTATTCTTCAACATCGGCAAGTCTAAGGTTGCTTCTAAGAAGGATCTTGTAAACGTACAGGCTCTCGCTCAGTATGCTAAGGACAACAACGCTAAGTTGGTTGTTAACGGTTATGCTGACAGCGCTACTGGTTCTGCAGCTGTTAATCAGAAGATTTCTAAGGCTCGTGCTGAGAAGGTAGCTGATGAGCTCGTTAAGTTGGGTGTCGCTAAGGAGAACATCGTAGTTAAGGCTAACGGTGGTGTTAAGGATTTAACTCCTGCTTCTTACAACCGTCGTGCAACTGTTCAGGTTGGTGAGTAATTATACAGTATATATAATATAAGGTATAAAAATAGAATAGGGCATTCTTCCTCGTGAAGAATGCCTTTTTTGTTTCTTTGAATTTCTTAAAAAGAACTTTTCTTTCTCAATAAGTACCTTTTGGGGTTGAAATAGGTTTTGCAGTTCCATCGTAAGTTCTTTCTCTTGGTTTGCTGTTTTTGGCAATTGAAATGCAAAAACTGACCGTTTTTACCCTAAAAATAGAGGAAAAACACTAGGAAATGCACTTTTTTGAAGAAAAAACGAAAAAAGTTGCTGAAAAATTTGGTGGAACCAAAAAATAGTCGTACCTTTGCAACCGCTTACGAAAAGTAAGGGCGCTTAGCTCAGCTGGTTTAGAGCATCTGCCTTACAAGCAGAGGGTCGGCGGTTCGAATCCGTCAGCGCCCACGGGGGTGTTCCCTGTGATTCACTTTTGTGGTTGCAGGGACTTTTTAAAGGGCGTTTAGCTCAGCTGGTTTAGAGCATCTGCCTTACAAGCAGAGGGTCGGCGGTTCGAATCCGTCAACGCCCACAATGGTGAAGGTCTCTCAACAAATGTTGAGAGACTTTTTTTATGCTTTTAAATTTATTTATCACTATTTTCTCTGTTTTCTCACGATAATTCATTAATTTTGCACCCTATATATAATACGTATTGTTATGAATTTAGATTTATTGACTGCCATATCACCAATTGATGGTCGTTATAGGGGAAAAACAGAGCAGCTCGCTAACTACTTCTCAGAGTATGCTCTCATTCGTTATCGTGTACGCGTAGAGATTGAATACTTCATTACTCTATGCGAGTTACCTTTGCCACAGCTTGCTTCTTTCGACAAGTCGCTGTTCGAACGTCTGCGTGACATTTATCGTAATTTTGACGAAAATGAAGCACAGCGCGTAAAAGACATCGAGAAGATTACCAATCACGATGTAAAGGCTGTAGAGTATTTTATCAAGGAAGAATTCGATAAGATCGGAGGCTTGGATGCTTACAAGGAGTTTATCCATTTTGGTTTGACATCTCAGGATATCAACAACACAAGTGTGCCTCTCTCTGTAAAAGAGGCTTTGGAAGAGTGCTTCAATCCGCAGGTTGAAGAGCTGATTGCACAGCTCCAGACTTATGCTGATGAGTGGAAGGATGTGCCTATGCTGGCTAAGACTCACGGACAGCCTGCTTCACCTACCCGCCTGGGCAAGGAAATCATGGTTTATGTTTACCGTCTTACCGAGCAGCTTAATTCGCTCAAGGCTTGCAAGGTTACAGCTAAGTTCGGTGGTGCTACCGGTAACTATAATGCTCACCATGTAGCTTATCCACAGTATGACTGGAAAGCATTCGGTAACAAGTTTGTCAGTGAGAAACTCGGTTTGGAACGCGAGCAGTATACCACACAGATCAGTAACTATGACTACCTTGGCGCTATCTTTGACGCCATCCGTCGTATCAACACCATTATCATCGACTTAGACCGTGACTTCTGGATGTATATCTCTATGGATTACTTCAAGCAGAAGATCAAGGCAGGTGAGGTAGGCTCAAGTGCGATGCCTCACAAGGTGAATCCTATCGATTATGAGAACAGTGAAGGTAACCTGGGCATAGCCAATGCCATTCTTCAGTTCCTGGCACAGAAACTTCCGGTTAGCCGCTTGCAGCGCGACCTTACTGACAGTACCGTACTCCGTAACATCGGTGTGCCTCTCGGTCATAGCGTCATTGCTATCCAGAGTACATTGAAGGGCTTGCGTAAACTGATTCTTCACGAGGAGAAACTGCAGGAAGATTTGAATAATACATGGGCAGTTGTAGCTGAGGCTATCCAGACTATCCTTCGCCGTGAGGCATATCCACATCCTTACGAGGCATTGAAGGCGTTGACACGTACCAACCAGCACATGACTGAGGAAACTATTCATGAGTTTATCCAGGGATTGAATGTGAGTGATAGTGTTAAGGCAGAACTGATGGCAATCACACCAAGCAATTATACAGGTATCTAATATACACAAAGGAATTTTGTAGTTTTAGTACATATATATAAAAGTAAAAATTAGATTTATTAACCCAGCCGTGAGGCTATTAAGTATTTTAAGAAAATGGATTCAGAATTTGAAAACAAACCTCAAGATCAGTCTTCTGAGAATGAGAGAACCCGTGAGGGCTACAACCCAGCAGGTGGTTATCAGAAGAGTTATCGACCAGTAGGTCGCACACAGCGTCCTCGTATCAATTCACATCGCGCATACAGCAGCGACAGAAGTAGCAGTAACAGCGAAGGCGGTTTCCGTCCTGAAGGTTTCGGTGCTGGCTTGCAGAGTACAGGCAGCAGCGAGCGTCCACAGCGCAGCAGCTATCAGAGCCGTGGTGGTTATGGTAACAGCAACCGTGGTGGCTACCAGCCACGTCAGCAGGGAGGCTATCAGTCTCGTCCTCAGCAGGGTGGCTATCGTCCTCGTTACAACAATAATGATGAGCAGGGTGGTTATCAGCCTCGTCAGCAGGGTGGCTACCAGCCACGCCAGCAGGGCGGCTACCAGTCTCGTTCTCAGCAGGGTGGTTATGGCAACATCCGTGGTGGTTATGGCCGTCCACAGGGGGGTGGCTATGGCAACAACCGTGGTGGTTATGGTCGTCCTCAGCAGGGTGGTTATGGCAACAACCGTGGCGGTTATGGCCGTCCACAGGGGGGTGGCTATGGCAACAACCGTGGTGGCGGTTTCCGTCAGCACACTCCTGGTTACGATCCAAATGCTAAGTATAGCATGAAGAAGCGTATCGAATATAAGGAGGAAAACATCGACCCAACAGAGCCATTGCGCTTGAACAAGTTCCTCGCCAATGCTGGTGTATGCTCTCGCCGTGAGGCTGATGAGTTTATCCAGGCTGGTCTGGTAACTGTCAATGGTGAGGTAGTTACCGAGTTGGGTACCAAGATCCTTCGTACCGATGAGGTGAAGTTCCACGACGCTCCTGTATCTTTGGAGAAGAAGGTATACGTATTGCTCAACAAACCAAAGGATTATGTTACAACCAGCGATGATCCTCAGCAGCGCAAGACTGTGATGGACCTCGTAAAGGATGTTTGTCCTGAGCGTATCTATCCTGTAGGCCGTCTCGACCGTAATACAACAGGTGTACTTCTCTTGACCAACGATGGTGACCTGGCTTCTAAGCTTACTCACCCTAAGTTCCTGAAGAAGAAGGTTTATCACGTTCATCTCGATAAGAATCTGACTGCTCACGATATGGATCAGATCCGTGAGGGTATCACCTTGGAAGATGGTGAGATCAAGGCAGATGCTGTAGAGTATGCTGATGATCGCGACAAGGCACAGGTTGGCATCGAGATTCATAGTGGCAAGAACCGTATCGTGCGTCGTATCTTCGAGAGCCTCGGCTATCGTGTTACCAAGCTCGACCGTGTACAGTTCGCAGGTTTGACTAAGAAAAATCTCCGTCGCGGTGACTGGCGCTTCCTTACTGAGAAGGAGGTAGACATGCTCCGCATGGGTGCTTTTGAATAAGGATAATAAGATATAATAAGAAAGGAGACTATCTGTTTAGTCTCCTTTTTAACCTATTAATTAACAATGGAAAAAGTAAAAAGAACTAAAGTTGTAGACTTGCTCAAGAGTACAGCCTACGGCTCAATCGTGAATGTCAAGGGATGGGTTCGTACCCATCGTAGTAGCAAAGCAGTCGATTTTATCGCTCTTAACGATGGTTCTACTATTAATAATATTCAGATAGTAGTCGACCCATCAAAGGTCGATGAGAATCAGCTCCGTCAGATTACTACCGGTGCTTGTATCAGCGCCGTAGGTACGCTGGTAGAAAGCCAGGGTGCCGGACAGAGTGTTGAGATCCAGTGCGAGAGCATCGAGATTTACGGTCTCTGCGGCAGCGACTATCCTATGCAGAAGAAGGGACAGAGCTTCGAATACATGCGTCAGTATGCTCACCTCCGTCTCCGTACCAATACCTTTGGTGCCGTGATGCGTATCCGCCATAACATGGCAATGGCTATCCACACTTACTTCCATGAGCATGGATATTTCTATTTCAATACTCCGCTCATCACAGCCAGCGACTGTGAGGGTGCTGGTCAGATGTTCCAGGTAACTACCAAGAATCTCTACAACCTGAAGAAGACCGAGGATGGCAAGATTGACTATTCTGATGATTTCTTCGGCAAGCAGACTTCATTGACCGTTTCCGGTCAGTTGGAGGGTGAGCTCGGTGCTACAGCACTCGGCGCCATCTATACCTTCGGTCCAACCTTCCGTGCAGAGAACAGTAATACTCCTCGCCACCTGGCTGAGTTCTGGATGGTAGAGCCAGAGGTTGCTTTCCTGGATATGGACGGTTTGATGGAGTTGGAGGAAGACTTCATCAAGTATTGTATCCGTTGGGCACTGGAGCATTGCAAGGACGATCTTGCTTTCTTGAACAAGATGATTGACAAGGGTCTGATTGCCCGTCTGGAAGGCGTATTGAATTCCGACTTCGTTCATCTTCCATATACCGAGGGTATCCGCATCCTTCAGGAGGCTATTGCCAACGGTAAGAAGTTTGAGTTCCCATGCGAGTGGGGTGATGACCTGGCTTCAGAGCATGAGCGTTTCCTCGTAGAGGAGCACTTCAAGCGCCCGGTTATCATGACCAACTATCCTAAGGCTATCAAGGCATTCTATATGAAGATAGACGAGGAGGAGAGTGGTTTCGGTGGCAAGAGCGGTCAGACCGTTCAGGGTACCGACGTACTGTTCCCACAGATTGGTGAGATTATCGGTGGTTCTGTCCGTGAGGAGAGCTATGACAAGCTGATGGGTGAGATTGAGGCTCGCAACATCCCTATGAAGGATATGAACTGGTATCTCGATACCCGTAAGTATGGTTCATGCCCACACGCAGGTTTCGGTCTCGGTTTCGAGCGTCTGATTCTCTTCGTAACCGGTATGCAGAATATCCGCGACGTGATTCCATTCCCACGTACACCAAAGAACGCAGAATTCTAGAATAAAAAAATGAAGCCTGTTTCGATGTCCTTCGAAACAGGCTTCATTGTTCTATTCATTGGAACGCTTGGTGCAACGACTGAACAAAACAAGGGTTTTACGTTCAATATAGCCCCTTTTTTCGTCTTTTTATCACCAAAAATGGAAATGAGGCTTACTTGATAATGGGCAGGATGCTCCTGAAACTGCGTCCCGACGTAGCTGTCACTGCGTCGGGACGTAGTTGTTGTTACGTCGTGACGTAATTTCTCCTGCATCGTTGGCGGAATAACTCTACCTCCCTCTCATATGCTGATAGCTTTGATAAGCATATCGTTGTATCTGTCTATCACATCGTCATTGATACTTTTCCGATATTCACATCAATGCCAGTATATATGATAAGGGTAATGGGCTGCCAGCCAGTTTTAGTAAGTAGATGAAATCATGTACGTCATTTGACAAGTTTATACGCTTCATTGAGTCGATAGATACGACTGCGTTGGGTTAAAGATACGACTGCGCTGGGCAGAAGATTCGATTTCGTTGGGTTAAAGATTCGACTTCGTTGGGTGGAAGAGTCAATTTCGTTGGCTGAATAATATGGCTGCGTTGGCTGAACGAAGTAGCTCAGTGAGCTGAATGAAGCACTTGAGTTATCAGAATGAAGCACTTGAGTTATAAGAATGAGGCGGCTTGGTGTAATACGATTTACTCATACATTCGCATCTAGATGGTCCCTATATATAATAAGGTGTAGGACCGCCAATCTCCCCTATATATAATACGGTGTAGGTTTTATATCGGCAAAATGGAGGAAAACAGGGAAAATGGACGGGTTAGAAGCCCAATATGGGGGCTATTTTATAAAAAACATAAGAAAATTAGCCTTTTTTTGAAAAAAATGCTCAAAAACTTGCAAGTTTCGAAAAATATACTTATATTTGCAACATGAAAAATCTCCTGGTTGGAGATATGATAAAAACAATAAGAACTGAGTGGCGATAAAAAGCCACAATATTTAAGAACGATAAAAAATAACTTTTCTAAGAGGACCTTTGAAAACTGAAAAAATAACTTTTCTAAGAGTGCAGACTCTTTTCATCAAACGGAACTCTTAATTCGATATAGAGAATTAATTAATAACTTCCTGCCGGAAGGCTAGGAAAATCGTATAACTTTATAAATTATTACCGTATGAAAAGAAAGTATTTTAGCGCGCTGCTTATGGGTGCATTGACAATTGCCTCGGTAAGCACATTTACTTCTTGTAAAGATTACGACGATGACATCGACAACTTGCAGAGCCAGATTGACAAGGCTGGTTTGCAGAGCGACATCGATGCATTGAAAACACAGTTGCAGGATGCAGCTTCTACTGCATCAGCAGCTAAGACTACTGCAGAGTCTGCTTTAGCTAAGGCTAATGATGCTGCTGTAAAAGCAGATGTTGAAAAAGCTATCCTCTATGCTGTAGCTATCAATAACACTGTTGATTCTAAGGCAGAGGCAGCTGCTGACCGCTACGTAGTGTCTACTTACGATGTTAAGCCTACTTACAATAAGTTCGTGCCTAGCAACGATTTCACATTCAAGGTTGGTGGTAAGGATGTTAGTGAAATCCACAACCGTTGGACTGGTTATGAAATTGTTGGCGAAAACAGCAATTTCTCAAGCGATAAGAATCCTGAACTTGCTTGGGCAAATGATGCTGCCGCAGAGCCAGTTTTGGAAGGCGAGAAGAAGAACGTTGAGAACGCAAATTATCGTAGTCACCGATCTGATGTCCGATATTGGAATAGTCTCTTGCAGGTTGAAGTTGGTAAGCCATTCTCTATCACTGATTTGAAGACTTCAGACAATACGGCTGCGGATTATTACTATGTAGTACTCGACAAGGATAATGCTATCGAGTCTGGTGTTTCTGAGCTCAACGCTTGGAAGAACTATGAAATTGATAATTTGAACAAGGTTGTTCCTGCAAGCGAGAACTTGACTCTTACAATCCAGACCGAGGCTGCAAACCACGACATCATCGGTTTCCGTGTATATGCAGTAAACAAGGATGGTAAGTTGCTCGACCCAGATGGTAAGGCCTTCTACGTAGTTGTAGGTGAGAACTATACATCAGGTATCGTAGGTAACTTGGATGCAGTAAACAAGATTACAGAGAAGAAGGACTTCAGCCCAGTTGATGGTGTAAGCTATGGTCCTTGGGAGTTAGTAGCTGACAACAATGCATGTCCTCTTTCAGAGAAGCCTGTATTCGCTGCTGTTTATTACGACAAGGATGGAAATGAGACAACAAACATGTCTGAGGTTACAAAGATTGCCTTCAAGGTTAACAACCCAGCCCTCATCGCTGATGGTGCAACAGTTTCATTGAAGTCAACTTTGAGGAAGTATACTGATAACAACTTCTATGAGGTAGGTACCGTAACAGCTACGTACACCAAGGTTCTTCCTAAGGCATTCCCTGCTGACATCACATTCCGTCCAGCACAGGAAACAGGTAAGGGTACTGGTTACTTCATCGCTTACATGACGCCAGAAAATGGCTACACAGTAACCAATAAGAGCGTATATGGTTCTGTAGACTTGAATAACGTATTCTATAATCTCGACGATAACGTTAGTTTCGAAATCGCAGACGCAGCTAAGGATGCAAATGACAAGTTGACAAGTGTTAGGGCAGACAAGGCCAACAATTTTGTTGCGAAAGTTGCAGCTAAAGACTTCATTAACTCAACGACCAAGCATGCTGTTACAGCTAAGTACAACTATGGCGAGATTAGTCTTGTTAAGAATAATAAGACTGGCCAGTGGGAAAAGAAGCCTTGCTCTGTAGACTACGGTAAGAGTCTGTCAGTTACATTCGCTTGCTGGCATTCTGCAAGCAGCTATTCTTGGAAAGAACAGCCAGCACTCCAGTGGAAGGCTACTGCAAATGTAATCAAGACAGACATCAAGAACATTGCTGTTAAGAATACATATAACAATGATTTCTTCGGTGGTACATTTGCGCAGCTCTTGACTAACAAGTATCTGGAGGTTAAGGCTGGTTCAGCTCACTTGACATATAGGGTGTCCAGTTCTCTGTTCTTAAAAACAAGCTGGAAACATCCCTGTTAATTG
>ERZ780013.152-NODE-152-length-31674-cov-4.58038_pt1 | contig 31674 bp, 28 predicted proteins | sample MGYA00511178_ERZ780013 | MGnify/ENA primary metagenome ERZ780013 (study PRJEB29588, sample SAMEA2149568) | human gut metagenome | biome: human gut; feature: human-associated habitat; material: faeces | place: Denmark | collected 2008/2010 ... | reverse complement strand
CGATTATTGTTTGTAATACTTTGTAATTGAACACTATAAAGTTACAACAATTTTCACTAATCACCAAATTTACAAATAGTTATAATTCATCGAACTCACGTTAAAGTACAAACCACTCCAAACTTTCAGACATGAAAACAAGTTTATTCTACATCGGGCTGTTATTTCTATGCACTATGACGTTTTCCTCTTGCGGCATAGCAGGAATACCTATCCAGAACAAAGCTCCCCAGAACAACGACAGCTATACCATCAGTTACCTGTTCGAACACGATGGAGTAAAAGTTTATCGTTTTTATGATATGGGAAATTATGTCTACTTCACTACAAAAGGCGAAGTGACAAGCATAAAGAATGACTCAACAGCTCAGCGAACCATTGTAATCCCCAAAGAAAGTTTGACAGTAACTCCAGAAAAGACAGCAAAATAAAGCAGCAGGAAATTTAATGCTGACGATTCAATTTGATGATTTCGCCCAATTCTGGAAGCAGAACGGGCATATTGCGTTTTTTCGCCTCGGTAGCAAACACATGAGGCGGATCAAACAAAGGCTCATCCGATAAGTCAAAAGTCCCGTAGTGCATAGGAACCGTTATACAGGCCCCCATATCGGCCGAAGCCGTAAGCGCATCGTATGGAGAGATATGGTTAGGTTTCATAAACCAGCGGGGTTTGTAGGCACCGATACCTATCATGCAATAATCAATGTGTGGAAACAATTCTGGAAGTTCGCTAAAATGACGTGCATAACCCGTATCACCGCTATTGTAAATAGTGATTCCGTCGGCTTCTATCATAAAAGCTCCCCACAGTCGTTCTCCCCCATCGTTTACCCCACGCTTGCTCCAGTGCTGGGCAGGAAGAAAAGTCAGCCGCAAATCGCCGTCACGATGCTGCTGATACCATGCAGCCTCTATGACTTCCATAGCTGGGAACCAGCCTTTAATCAGTTCTCCCGTACCAATGCCACAAAACAACTTCATCTGAGGATTGTCGGCAAACAAACGAGCCACACTTGGTTTATCGAGATGGTCAAAATGATCGTGGCTGATCAACAAATAATCAATATGCGTAAAAATAGAGGGATTGGCCGGAAACTGACTCCTGCGCTTCACAAAAGGGATGTTTCCATATACCGGATCAATCATGAAACGCTTTCCTCCCAATTGAAGGAAAAAAGAATTATGCCCCAACCATATCAATGAATTTCCGACTACGGCATCCAGTGAGCGAAGAAAATGTATTTTCGGATTCCACTTAATCATTTTCTTCTCTTTACGCTGAGGATTCGGAGAAAAACGCCATTTCAGCACACTACCCATCCCCGGACGCCAGCGATGCTGACGATTGAAGAACTTTCCTCTGGCATTCGGATTTCCTCTCCAGCGAGGATTAATCGTCTGCAAACGTTCATTCTTACGAAAGGTAATGCGCTCTCCCATATTTTTAGAATTTGACAGCAAACAAATGGAACAACTCCCTGCTTATTTTTCCAGCAGGTCTTTCAGAAAGGCATCGAGCTCCTCATCCAGCCCTTTCAACAATTCATCGTCCAGCAGCAAGGTATCTTCATCATCTATCAGCAGAAGTTCCGATATCGTCTCCTTCTCCTCGTCCACCAGCACAAACGAATATGGTTTCATCAAACATAATTTATCGAGTTCTCCTTCATCCTTCAGCACTGTAACTTCGGCACGAAGTACTGGCTCTACTTCTTTGTAAAAATCGTCACCGTCATAATCCACCCACTCATCGATGATGGTACGTGCCAATTCTTCATCTTCATCGTTGAAAATGAGGAGTTCTCCACTATCTTGTCTAGGCTGCAAATGAATATCTGTTACAACAGAATTGTCATCCGTAGTAATATATCTGCTAACAGCTTCTTTCAACGTAGAAGCAATAGAAGTATGAGACTGTTCACTAATGTTCATCATGCTTATCGAATTTTATTACTTCAAATGTACAAAAAAAATCATTCGTGCAACAGATATTATCAGAAATTGTTTCCAAAACGACTCATTTGACTATTCAAATGGGGAAACTCTTTTATCCTCTTTGCTAACTGTCCAGCATAAAACTTCCACACAACATCCTCATCGGAGCCGGGAACAATTTTGTCTTCCACCTCTTTCAGCCATTTTTCTGCTTGCATCACATCTCCTTGCATCTCGGATGCCAATGCGAGGTTGATAGCCGACCGTACTTTCAGTTTTTTCGATCTCGTTTGCTCATACAGTGAGTGCCACAAGTCGTATGCACCCTGCCAGTCGTTCTCGCGTACACAAACAGCAGCATCACGCATTTCCACGCAACCTCCGTCGTAATAAAGACGTTCTGCCTGCTGCCAGTAAGGAACTAGCATTTGTGTCAGCATATATGCAGAAAATGAAGCCGCTTCTTCTTGCATCTGACGGTCTGAAGGAGCCATACTTGCATCCCATTGCAGGCTGTCAGTCTTGGTTATAACATTCATGGGCTCTTCACGACCAGGTATATAAAGACTCAATACAGGAGTAATCTTAGCCTTTATAACCGACCACGATCCCTGTAATCCCGGATAAAAGATTTCATCACGTTCAGTCTGGATATTCACCAGATCCAAAGAAAAAACAATATCAGCATCCAGTTCTTCGGCAAGCTGCATCACCTCTTGTGAACTGAGTATTCTCCTTTTAGCCAAATCAGTTTCATTTAACGCAGAATCACAAATCATTACCTGATTGAAATACTTGGAATCAGCCAATGCCGATGCCAGCATTTCTGCCGACTTTTTACCGTTTCCGTTCATCTCGCCCAATGTAAGTATCGTTCGTTTTGCTTCCGGAATGACCGGCATATTATTTACGACAGCGACATTTCGCACTCTCTCGGGGAAACTGATTGTCGCCGGACTTAACTGATCAAACGTCAACGTCTGTATAGAACTACATGAAACGAGACAGCACATCAGTGCAACTGCATACAAAGCATATATTTTCATCATAATATATTTTAAATCCACTATTTTATTACAGCAAAAATTTACTGTAACAATGTACAGATGCAAAGATAAAAAGATTTCGGGAATCGCCCTCTGGTTCATTTTTTATTTTGCTTATTTAGCAATCTTTCAAGACTTGTTTCACATTTCTAACTGACGATCTGTCAGCCTTTCGATAATAGTCCTTTTTTTGATCAATAAAGCAAACAGCAAGGAAGGGGAAGTGTGCAAAAAGCAACAAGTAACAACAAAAGAAACCCTTCAACATGCTTCTGAAAATTTGTACAATTTTTTATTTTTTCTGTACAAAAAAAGATAAAACGTCTGCGGCTTTTACATGTAACATGCTAAAATGGAAAGCCACAGACGATGAAGAATATGAAGAGAAAAAAAAGAATGTCATCCTGCATACTTTATTCTGCAGGATGACATTCACTATCTCTTATCTATATTTCTAAACATTCAAGATCACGCGTTGTTGCGTCCGTGGCAATTCTTATACTTCAAGCCACTGCCACACGGACAAGGATCATTGCGTCCGACTGTTTTTTCGGCACGATACGGTTCCTGCTTTGCGTCACGTGTATCACGTCCGGCAGCTTCCTGCTGGTCAGGATCATTCAAGTCCTGCTTTTCTTCACGATACTGCTGACGAGGAGTTTCTGGTTCGGGAGCAGCCTCTCGTACTTGCTGTGGTTCCTGAACAGGTATCTGACCACGCATCAGAACAGATATCGTGTTGTTGTTAATCTTGCTCACCATATTATCGAATAAGTTAACCGATTCAAGTTTGAAGATCAACAACGGATCTTTCTGCTCGTAGCTTGCATTCTGTACTGAATGTTTCAATTCATCCAGTTCACGCAGGTTTTCCTTCCATGCATCATCGATGGTATGAAGCAGAATAGCCTTTTCAAATGCTTTCACGATAGCCTTGGACTCTGTTTCGTATGCTTCTTTCAGATTGACAGAAATATTATACATACGTTTTCCGTCGGTAATAGGAATCAGGATGTTTTCATACATATGACCCTGTGCTTCGTATACCTGTTTAATTACCGGATTGGCAATAGCTGCCATACGTTCAGTCTTACGCTTGAACAAAGCCATAGCTTCCTGGAAAGTCTGTTCGGCCAAATCGTCCTTCTTCTTGTTGCGGAAGTCTTCTTCGCTGAACGGAACTTCCATAGCCAGCGTCTGAAGAATTTCCATCTTGGCATCTTCATAATCCGGTTGTTCAACGGCATTCACACAGCGATCCCAGATCATGTCGACAATATCCATACCGATACGTTCTCCCATCAAGGCATGACGGCGTTTCGTATATACTACGGTACGCTGCTTGTTCATCACGTCATCGTATTCAAGCAAACGCTTACGAATACCGAAGTTGTTTTCTTCTACCTTCTTCTGAGCACGTTCGATAGACTTGGATATCATGCTGTGTTCAATCATTTCGCCTTCCTTGAATCCCATCTTATCCATCCAGTGAGCCAGACGATCGGAAGCGAACAAACGCATCAAATCATCTTCAAGAGAAACGAAGAATACAGAAGAACCCGGATCACCCTGACGTCCTGAACGACCTCTCAGCTGGTTATCAATACGTCTTGATTCATGACGTTCTGTACCGATAATTGCCAAACCTCCGGCAGCTTTCACTTCCGGACTCAGCTTGATATCTGTACCACGACCTGCCATGTTGGTAGCAATGGTAACGGTAGAGCTCTGACCAGCCTTAGCTACAATTTCAGCTTCCTTCTGGTGCAACTTCGCATTCAATACGTTATGCTGAATCTTACGCAAGGTAAGCATCTTGCTCAACATTTCAGAGATTTCGACTGAAGTAGTACCCACTAGTACCGGACGTCCGGCCTGTACCATCTTTTCAATTTCCTCGATTACCGCTTTATACTTTTCACGTTTCGTCTTGTATACACGGTCGTTCATATCGATACGTGCAATCGGACGGTTCGTAGGAATAACCACTACATCCAGTTTGTAGATATCCCAAAATTCTCCGGCTTCCGTTTCTGCCGTACCGGTCATACCAGCAAGCTTGTGATACATACGGAAGTAGTTCTGCAAGGTAATGGTAGCAAATGTCTGAGTCGCAGCTTCTACCTTAACACCTTCCTTTGCTTCGACAGCCTGATGCAGACCATCGCTCCAACGACGACCGTCCATGATACGTCCAGTCTGTTCGTCGACAATCTTAACCTGTCCGTCCATAACGACATAGTCGGTATCTTTTTCGAACATGGTATAAGCTTTCAGCAACTGATTAATTGTATGAACACGTTCCGACTTGATGGCAAAGTTTGTAAGCAACTCGTCTTTCTTGGCAAGCTTTTCTTCGTCGCTCAATCCCTTTTCATTTTCCAAAGCAGAAAGCTGAGCTGCAATATCCGGCAACACGAAGAGTGTAGGATCCTGAGAGTTACCTGTAATCAAATCAACACCCTTATCTGTCAAATCTACACTTTTCAGTTTTTCATCGATAACGAAGTACAACGGCTCAACAGCCTCCGGCATACGCTTGTTGTTCTGTTCCATGTAGATTTCTTCGGTCTTCAGCATACCAGCCTTGATACCCGGCTCACTCAAGAATTTGATAAGCGGTTTGTTCTTCGGCAATGCCTTATGGCTGCGGAACAAAGCGAGGAATCCGGCTTCCACATCTTCTTTCTTATCAGAAGCAATCAGACGTTTCGCATCTGCAAGATATTGAGTAGCCAATTTACGCTGTGCCTCTACCAGACGTTCTACCAGCGGACGAAGTACTTCGAACAACTGTTCGTCACCCTTAGGTACAGGACCTGAGATAATCAACGGTGTACGTGCATCATCAATCAATACAGAGTCCACCTCATCGACGATGGCATAATTATGTTTACGCTGTACCAAGTCTTTGGGGCTGACAGCCATATTATCACGCAAGTAGTCGAAACCAAATTCATTGTTGGTACCGAATGTAATATCTGCCATGTAAGCACGACGGCGAGCTTCCGAGTTCGGTTGATGCTTATCGATGCAGTCTACACTCAAGCCATGGAACATATAGAGCGGTCCCATCCATTCAGAGTCACGCTTAGCCAAGTAATCGTTCACGGTAACCACATGTACGCCATTACCTGTCAACGCATTCAAGAATACCGGCAATGTAGCAACCAAGGTTTTACCTTCACCGGTAGCCATTTCTGCAATCTTACCCTGATGCAAAACGACACCACCAAACAGCTGCACATCGTAATGAACCATATTCCATGTCATTTCATTACCTCCGGCTACCCAATGGTTTTTCCAGATGGCCTTGTCACCTTCTATACGGACGAAGTCCTTACCCTGAGCAGCCAGATTACGGTCCATTTCAGTAGCAGTAACTTCTATTTCTTCATTTTCAGTAAAACGACGGGCTGTATCTTTTACAATTGCAAAAGCAGTAGGAAGCACATCATTCAACGCCTTTTCATATTTCTCAAGAACTTCTTTCTCCAGTTTATCAATCTGAGCGAAAATAGGTTCGCGTTTCTCGATATCTGTTTCTTCGATAGTAGCCTTCAGTTCTTCTATCTTTTTATTCTCCTCAGCAGCCGATTCTTTGATATATTTTTTCAGCTCTTCGGTTTTGGCACGCAACTCATCGTGACTCAATTTAGCAATCTCCGGATAGACTTCTTTTACTTTATTTACCCACGGCTGAATTTCTTTCATATCGCGAGTAGCCTTATTTCCAAAAAGTTTGCTTATAAATTCATTAAATCCCATTGTATATTGTTGTTTTTATTATTTCTAAATTGATTTATTTATTCAGGTTTCTGACGCACAAAGATAACTAATTTACTGATTTTCTTAGTTATTTAAGTCTATAATTTATTTACGGATGCCCGTCAGAGGAGCAGCAGTAGCTGCATTGGGTGCCCGAATGCGCATAAAGTGGGCTACAGTGGGAGCAATTGTCGCCATCTTAACCGGAGTATAAAGAATTTCCGGCTTTATGTTGTTACCGATAAAAATCAACGGAGCTGACGAATAAGTATCACGTACCACTTTTGAAACTTGAGAATATTCATCGACTACCGTCCATCCCGGCATTACTTCTACGTAAATATCACCGGAAGTATTCGGGTTGAACGTATTTCTGATTTTATCGATATGAGGATTCCATGCCCCAAGCAACAAACGCTGGGAAGAATAAGCCGCACGAACTCCACTCATCTGGACTATAAAGTCTGACGACCGGTTCAATACCTCTGTAAGATTCAGCTTTTTATCTTCTATGAGCTTATGATTCAGGTAAATCTGACGATCATAATAAGTTTCCACATACTGCCCCGGACCGTAAATGGCCATGAGATACATATTCAGCAATGCACCACAACGCTTGATATGAAACTCCCCGCCCGGTATTTTATATTGTTCCGGATCTTTCGGATCTGTATCTGCATATCCAGTAGAAGTAATGAAAAACAAGGTGTTATTCAGTCCTACCTTCCGGTCTATTAAATCAAGCAAATCGCCGATACTATTATCCAGGCGTACGTACATGTCTTGTATCTCCATGGCATATTCCCTATTGGGAGTATGGGCATAGTTTCCTGCATAATAAGACAATGTAAGTAAATCGGGGATATTATCTTTCCCGACATTTGTATTTGTCAGACAAGCGTCAACTAGTTTATTGACCTCATCATTGGCATAAGGACTGGTTTTGAATTTCTTATACTTGTCTGTACGTTCGTCGGAGAAATCATGTTTAAAGGTAAGCTGCTTAACGTCGGAAGTGACATACTTATATGAAGTAACAGGGAGATAGGGTCCCCACACCAGATTACCTATGCGAAAATCCAACCCTTCACGATCATTGTATGCTGCTACCCATTCGGGAAAAGAGCCATAATAAGTAGAGCCACTCCATTTTCCGGTTTCATCGTTCAGCCAGAAAGCCCCTTTCGCTGCATGTCCGGCTGCAAATACAGCCATTTCGCGGGAAGGAGCAATTGAATATACCTCCGCACTTCCATTGGTTGCCACCATCAGCTCATCCGACAAGGTAGAAACCAATAAATGTTGAGGTGAAGTACTTTCCGATGTATATACTCCCATATAGGCCGGATCGTCTACACTCTTTACAATACGTAAAGAAGAACGATCCATCCAACGATTTCCTACGATTCCATTATAATAAGGAGTAGTACCCGTATAGATAGAAGCCACGGCAGAAGAACGATCTATATTTATAAAATCGTATTCAGCATTGCAATACACCCTACCCTCTTTCATCAGACGCTTGAAACCTCTTTCTCCATATAAAGCAGAAAAAGCTTCAATATAATCAGAGCGAAGCTGATCGATTGTCAAACCAACGACCAATTTCGGGACTGCCGAAGTTGTCTGTGCCTGAAGACTTGTTATTACAAATGCTGCTATGAGCGATGTCAGTATGCGTTCTTTCATTACTTTTTATTCCAAACTAATATATGGCTTGCAGAGTTCACCAGCAAACCGAGTGCCAAAGGTAATACTGTTAAATTAAATTCTTGCCCACAAAAAGGAAGAATGACTATAAAAAGTGTTAAATATACAAGATTTACTACATGATAGGCATCTTTTTTATGCTTTACGTCCTTATAGACCATAACAGGCAGATAGAATAAGGGTATCGGATTAAACAGTATAAGCAGCCAGTTTGAACTTACTGTAGGATGAACAGAGAAGAAAAACAGAAAGGCAATAATACATCCAGCCAAGCCCTGAGAAGCATATAGCACAACATTCCATCCCCACCAGATCCGACGGTACCTCCATTGCAACCAGCCTACCAACACGCACAGCGCAAGGAACAAGGAAGCGCACGCCATCGGCGAAAGCACGAAACCCGGCTCGGCAACTTCCGGCTCTACATCTACTATCTTCATTTCCTTCAGTAACAAAGGTCGCTGATGCCCTGTTTTATCAACAATATATGCATTTGAGGCATAATATTTCATATAAAAAGGAGAAAACATCTGCATACGTTTGCCAATTTTCTTATCAGCTTCGGCGCCCAAACATAAATCGATACCAAGTTCATCCCATGCAGATCCAGCAGTAAACTCATGTACAATGCTTCGGAAGCTTTTGCCTGACAAAGAATCCGGATAAACAACGTGTCCGTCAATACACTCTTCTATCCGGTCACGAGCACGCGTTGTACAATTATCGTAAAAGTAATTATATCGATAAATGCGATTTTCCGGCAAATAGTTTTCCTCCAACAAAGCCAGCAACTGTTCCTTTTCATCCTGTGTCAAATTCAAGACCTGCTGATAGACTGAAGAACCGCGCATAGCATACTCAGCCTCGAAATAAGAATAAGGAGTAATACCCAATTGATAATCTGTTTCACCTTTAATAAAGCGAAGCACAAAATGAGGGGTATTAAAACTAAACATGCCATAATTGAACACAACATCAATATGACGTGTATAGTTTTCATAACGAATGGCCGTGTGTCCAAACAAAGAGTAAATTTCGTTGCCCGGAGCACAAGTAAGCAAACTGAATTGAATGCTATCCCTTTGCTGCCCCTGAGCAGACAGGACAATAGCCGTAAACAGGCATAAAATAAAATATCTAAGTTTCCCCATAAACCTTGGTAAAGTATATCCTCTTTTTTTACAACGTTTATTCTATTTCCGGCGCAAAAATACGGCTAAATATTGATAACTTATGAATAAAATCGTCGTTTTATTACTATTATTATCCATTTTTTCCTTTACTTTGCAACATAAAATAAGAAAAGAAGTGAATTTAGTAATCGATATAGGCAATACAGTAGCGAAACTTGCTGTATTCGACAAAGAGGAAGTGGTGGAAGTCTTACGAGGATCAAATCACTCTTTAGACTGCTTGAATATGCTATGCAATAAATATCCCATAGAAAGAGGAATTATTGCGTCAGTCATCACACTTAGCAATACCATTCGCAAGCAACTAGCTAAACAGCCTATTCCCTTTCTGGAGTTGACATACCGCACACCAGTGCCTATAAAAAATTATTATAAAACCCCAGAAACATTAGGAATGGACCGCCTGGCTGCTGTTGTAGGCGCTAACTACCTCTACCCTGGTAAAAACTTATTAGTCATTGATGCAGGAACTGCACTGACATATGAGTTTATCGACGCAGAAGGCCGCTATTGGGGAGGTAATATTTCTCCAGGTATTTACACCCGATTCAAAGCGCTGAACGCCTGCTGCGACAAGCTTCCATTAATAGAAAAAGGTGGCGATATACCTGAGTTTGGATATAGCACAGAAACAGCAATCCGCTCGGGAGTGATAAAGGGAATGGAATTCGAGATAAGTGGATACATCACCCTCATGCAGAAGAAATATCCTGACCTTTTGGTTTTTTTAACTGGTGGAGATAAATTTTCTTTTGATACAAACTTAAAAAGTATCATCTTTGCAGATAGATTTTTAGTTTTGAAAGGTTTAAACAGAATTTTAAATTACAATGTTAAATAAGAAAGCACTAATCAGCGCTCTGATGCTTGCCGGTTCAATATCGGTGTTCGCACAATCCAACACAAATTCCCCATACACCCGATACGGACTGGGAGATTTGGTGGATCAAGGCTTTGCCAATAATGCTGCAATGGGCGGAATAGGCTATGCACTTCGAAACAGCGGCCACATCAATATGTTAAATCCGGCATCATTCACGGCGGTCGATTCTCTCTCGTTTATGTTCGATGTAGGAATGAGTTTGAAAAGTTCTAATTTTCAGGAAAATGGGATAAAGAACAACGCACGTAATTCCAGTTTCGATTATATAGCAATGCAATTCCGTTTACATCCTCGTTTGGGGATGGCGATAGGCTTTACTCCTTATACTACTTTAGGATATAACTTTACAACCACCCAACCTGTAGAAGGCATTAATGATGTTACTGCGACTAATACCTTTTATGGAGATGGCGGCCTGCAAAAAATAACAGGTGGATTAGGCTTTAAAATACTTGACAACCTTTCTATTGGAGTTAATGCCGGATATCTCTACGGTACACTGCAATATCAGGCAACGAAAGGATTTAGCATCAGCAGTGACCAAACAAATGTGTATAATAGCATAAAAGTAAACAGCTATGTTGCAGATTTCGGCTTGCAGTATGACCAATCAATAAATAAATCGGATAAAATAACTCTAGGACTTGTTTACGGATTAGGCCACACACTTCACTCAACGGATACAAGAGGAATTCAAGTAACAGACAACTCGAGTTATTCCTCTGTAAACGAACATGTAGTTACTGATTCATATGGTATACCTCATACGTTCGGTGTAGGTTTGGCATATAACCATGACAAAAAACTTACTGTCGGCATTGATTATTCTCTTGAACAATGGTCGAAAGTAAAATATGATAATTCAACAGATGCCTATAATGATCGTACAAAAATAGCAGCCGGTATAGAATATCTACCCAACTATATTGGTAGAAGCTATTTAAAACGTATCCGCTATCGTGCAGGAGGCTTTTATAAGAGTTCTTATTTAAAACTACCTCAATGCGATGGTCCTTCAGAATATGGCATCAGTGCCGGATTGGGACTTCCGCTTTATTTGTTTCAACGGAACACAATCCTGAATTTGACCGGACAATACGTTCACGTTACTCCGAGTGTTCCTAACATGCTTTCAGAAAATCGCTTTGTTATAAAAATCGGTCTGACGTTTAATGAACATTGGTTCATGAAATGGAAAGTTAACTAACAAAACAACTAAATTTATATACGATGAAAATGAAGATGTTTACAATGCTAGCTGTACTTTCATTAAGTGCAACAGCAGTTTTCGCTCAAAAAGGAGTGGAAGATGGTTCTCGTTTTGGACATGGAGAAGACAGTCTCCGTTGCCTCCAGAACATCAGTATTTATACTGAATATGTAAAGACAAACAACTTCAAGGATGCATACACCCCTTGGAAAGCTGTCTTTACAGAAGCTCCTATAGCACAGGTTGGTACTTATACAAACGGTGCTAAAATTCTTCGTGCATTGATTGCTGAATCCAAAGATGCCGCACAGCAGAAGACTTATTTGAATGAGTTGATGGCTGTACATGATCAGCGTATCAAATATCTGGACCAGCTGAACGGCTTGGTTAAAACTCCAACAACAAAAGGTTCTATCCTGGGTATGAAAGCTCACGACCTTATTGTATTTTCTGGTTCTAACTTGGACGTTAATGCAGCTTACAACATTGAAAAAGAAGCTATCGATCTGGAAAAAGAAAATGCAGACTATTTCATGTTCCAGGATATGATGGACTTGTCTTTGCGTAAACTGAAAACAGATAACAACCATAAAGAACAATTCATTCAGGATTATCTGACTGTTTCAGGTTATGCCGATGCTGCATACAAGGCTACTACTGCAACAAAAACCAAAAACCTTTTGAAAACAGCAAAGGACAATGTAGATGCTTACTTCATCAACAGTGGTACTGCTTCTTGCGAAGACATGCAATCTATCTACGGCCCGAAAGTAGCACAGAATAAATCTAATTTGGACTACCTGAAACAGGTTATTTCTGTTATGCAGATTCTGAAATGTACAAACGAAGAAGCATACTTCGAAGCTTCAGAAGCAGCTCATGCTATTGAACCGACAGCTGCAACAGCCCTGGGATGTGCTTACATGTATTACAAGAAAGGTGATGTCAACAAGAGTGTCAACTACTTCGACGAAGCAATCGAACTGGAAAAGGATCCTATGGAAAAAGCAGAAAACAGCTATAAAGCTGCCGTTGCTATCATGAGCCAGAAAATGTATGGAAAAGCAAGACAATATGCAAACAAGGCACTTTCTTATAATCCCAACATGGGTAAAGCATATATCCTGATTGCTCAGATGTATGCGGCTAGTCCAAACTGGGGTGATGAAGCTGCTTTGAACAAATGTACTTACTTTGCAGCTATCGATAAATTACAGCGTGCCAAGAGCGTAGATCCAAGCGTTGCAGAAGAAGCCAACAAGCTGATTGGAAGCTACTCAGCATATACTCCGAAAGACGAAGACCTGTTCTTCCTGGGCTTGAAGAAAGGTGACTCTGTAACTATCGGCGGATGGATTGGTGAAACTACAACAATCAGATAATTACATATCTTTCACATGTCATTTAGAGTGCCCCATAAAAAACATATAATGATTTTAAACATAACAGTTGTCATTTGGACAACTGTTATGTTTATTTTATTGCCAGCATGTAGCAAAAAGAAGGAACTGGCAGCGGCAGTCAGCGAAAAAGACTCTCTGCCCGATATGCGTACGCTTGGTGTGACTACATTTATATCCGATTCCGGTATGATTCGCTATAAAATAATCACAGCAGAATGGTTGATTTACAATGAGGTAGACACTCCCTTCTGGGCATTTGAAAAAGGTATTTATCTTGAGAAATTTGATACCCTCTTTCACATCGACGCAAGTATAAAGGCGGATACAGCCTATTACTATGAGCCTAAGAAACTATGGGAACTACGAAGCAATGTACATATCCGCAGCCAACGCGGAGATAAATTTGACACCCAGCTGATGTTCTGGGATCAAGGAAAAGAAAAAATCTATTCCAATCAATTTATACGGATCGAACAACCCGATAAGATATTGACGGGATATGGTTTTGAATCGAATCAGCAAATGACAGAGTATCAGATATTCAATAATACTGGTATATTTACAGTCGAAGATACTGCTCCTGCTGATACGACAAAAAAATAGAAAACTCTGTACCAATCAATATGGGACTAATTATAGAACTACTTATATCAATGGCATTTTCCGCATTCTTCTCTGGAATGGAAATTGCCTTTGTGTCTTCCAACAAATTGCGTTTTGAAATGGAGAAGGACAATGGTATGCGAGCCCGTATCTTGTCTGTATTTTACCGCAATCCTAATAATTTTATCTCAACCATGCTGGTGGGCAATAATATAGCTCTCGTAGTATATGGTATTTGGATGGCTCAACTGATAGAAGAATATATATTGGTAAATATTATTAGTAACCAATTCCTTCTAGTCACAATCGAAACACTTATATCTACAGCTATCATTCTCGTTACAGGAGAATTTTTACCCAAGACCCTATTTAAGATAAGTCCCAACAGTACGTTAAGTGCATTTGCGATTCCTGCATTTATTAGTTACTTGATACTTTATCCCATCAGTCGTCTCGCATCTTCGCTATCGGCCTTCATCCTTTACCTAACAGGTACAAAAATCAATAAAGAAACTAAAGAAAAAGCCTTTACAAAAGTCGATCTGGATTATTTCATTCAAAGCAGTATAGAAAAAGTACAAGACCAGAATGCAATAGACACTGAAATAGAAATATTCCGAAATGCTCTGGACTTCTCCAGTATTAAAGTACGCGACTGTATGGTTCCACGTACTGAAATCATTGCCGTAGATATAAATGCCACACTCGATGAATTGAAAGCTGAATTTATAGATCATGGCATAAGCAAAGTCCTCGTTTATAAAGAGGATATAGACAATGTAATAGGCTATATACATTCATCCGAATTATTCAAGCCGCTTACAGACTGGCGCCAACATACACGTACAATTCCTATTGTCCCAGAAACGATGAGTGCCCACAAACTAATGCAACAACTAATGCAGCAAAAACGTTCTTTGGCAATAGTAGTAGATGAATTTGGAGGAACTTCTGGACTGGTTTCCATGGAGGACTTAGTAGAACAAATATTTGGCGATATTGAAGATGAACACGATACAAATTCCAGCATTGCAAAAAAGATAGGAGAAAACGAATACATTTTTTCAGGACGTGTAGAAATTGAAAAAGCGAATGAAGAATTTGGTCTGAAACTACCAGAGAGCGATGAATATCAAACTATTGGTGGGCTAATATTGCATGAATATCAAAGTTTTCCAAAAATGCACGAAACAATAGCTATTGGAAATTTTCAATTCAAAATTATAAAAGTTACAGCAACAAAAATAGAGCTTGTCAAGCTAAAAGTTGACAAATAAGCTATTTAAACGCCTTCAGAATAAAAAATTTTCTATAAAAAAGTGCCTGCTAAGCACATTTTTTGTATCTTCGTGCGCTAAAGAAAAAAAACAATAAACAAAAAATAATAACTTTAAATGGCAACTTTACAAACAATTAGAAGCAAAGGACCTCTTTTGGTCATTGTGATTGGTCTTGCCCTTTTTGCGTTCATCGCAGGTGATGCTTGGAAAGTACTCCAGCCGCATCAGGGAAAACAAGACGCCGGAGAAATAAATGGAAACAAACTCTCCGTTCAAGACTATCAACAAATGGTAGATGAATTCAGTGAAGTCATTAAACTGACTAACGGATTGAATTCACTAAATGAAGATCAGTTGACAAACATCAAAGATCAGGTTTGGAATACATACGTAACCAATGAACTGATAGCTGCTGAAGCAAAAAAATTGGGACTAAAAGTAACAGATAAAGAACTTCAGACCATCATTGATGAAGGAACAAACCCATTGTTAATGCAGACTCCGTTCCGTAACCCGCAAACTGGCGCATTCGACAAAGATATGTTGAAGAAATTCTTGGTAGATTATGCTAACTTGGATGCCAATAAGATGCCTGCACAGTATGTTGAATACTACCAAAAAATGGGTAATTTCTGGAAATTCGTCGAAAAGACTTTAAGACAGTCTGTACTGGCAGAAAAATACCAAAATTTGATTGCAAAATCATTGATTTCAAATCCGGTTGCTGCAGAAGATGTATTCAACGGACGCACTGTACAGTCAGATTTATTGCTGGCAGGTGTTCCTTACTCAAGCATCAGCGATTCTACAATTACTGTATCAAACGAAGAGATCAAGAAGTTGTACGATGAGAGAAAAGAATCATTCAAACAGCCGGTTGAAACACGTGACATTAAATTCATTGATGTACGAGTAGTTCCTTCTGATGCAGACCGTCAAGCAGTACAAAAAGAAGTGACAGAATATAGCAACCAGCTGATCAGTACAAACAATGACTATACAGCATTTATTCGTTCTACCGGTTCTGTTATTCCATTTGCAGATGTACCTGTAAACAAAACGGTATTACCATCTGACGTTGCAAGTCGTCTGGATTCAACTTCCATAAACGAAGTATATGGTCCTTATTACAATCAGGCAGACGATTCGTATAATGCATTCAAAATCATTGCAAAAACAACTGCACCTGATTCTATTCAATTCCGTCAGATTCAAGTATACGCTGATACTGAAGCTAAGACAGCAACTTTGGCTGACAGTATCTACAATGCCTTAAAAGGTGGAGCAGATTTTGCTGCATTGGCTAAAATCTATGGCCAGACAGGTGAAGCTAACTGGATTAACTCTCAAAGTTGGGAAGGTGCTTCATTGGATGAAGACAATGCCACATTTATCAATAAACTGATATCTCAACCAGTTGATGAATTAGCAAATATCAAAGTAGGTCAGGCTAATCTGATTCTGCAAGTAACTGCAAAGAAAGCTATGAAAGATAAATATAAAGTAGCTGTCATCAAATGTCCAGTTGAATTTAGTAAGGAAACATATAACAAAGCTTACAATAAATTTAGCCAGTTTGTTGCACAAAACACTACAATGAAAGACCTTGAAAAGAACGCTGAAGAAGCTGGTTACAGCGTAACTCCTCGTTCAAACTTCCGTAGCGATGAACATTACGTAGGTGGTGTAAAATCAACTCGTGAAGCATTGAAATGGGTATTCAGTGCAAAACCGGGAGAAGTTTCTCCATTGTATGAATGCGGCGAAAACGACCATCTGATGGTAGTAGCTCTCGAAGCTATCAATCCGGAAGGCTATGTAAACATCAACAAGGTTTCTGATATGTTGAGAAGCGAAGTTCTCCGCGATAAGAAAGCTGAAAAGATTATGGAGCAGATGAAGGGCTTCAACTCTTTGGCACAGGTTAAAAGTATGAAAGATGCCATCAGCGATAGTGTAAAACACGTTACTTTCAATGCTCCGGCATTTATCGCAGTAACACGTGCCAGTGAACCTGCAATCAGTGCATATGCATCGAAAACAGAAGTGAACAAAGTTTCAGCTCCTATTAAAGGTAATGCCGGAGTCTACATGATTCAGGTGTACAACAAAGAAAAGAGTTCAGAAAAATTCGATGCAAAGAAAGAAGAAACAGCTCTCTCAAGCATGGCTGCACGCTATGCAGGACAATGTCTTTACGAATTACGTGACAAGGCAGAAATCGTAGACCAGCGCTATTTATTCTTCTAAATTTAATAGGATAATTTTTTATTGAAAGAGTAATAGAGGCGGACAGGCTGAATTTTCAGTTTGCCCGCTTCGTTTTTATAGCTATCAGACCTCCCTAGATTAGAATGTTCATTCACCATAACATTAGCCTGCATATCCCCTCTTTACAGCCTTTATTTAATCACTTCGTATAACACGATTAAACAACCGGATCTCTGGTAGCAAATATCTATAGTCTACTCCATAAGACAATAATCTAACCTTTAAAAAAGTAGAAAAGCAAAGCCAATCAATCGCAGCTAATTCTATTGCCCATTAGACGAATTTCGGATGAAGGTAAACAATATCTATCTGTATCAATGTAAATGATAAAAGAAAAGCGGAAAACAGGTATTATCCCATTTTCCGCTTCAAGAAGATTGATATTATACTTTTTATTTTCTATTCAATTCAGATTAATCCAGACTGATATAAATTATCTGCCTTTCCGACTCAACCAAAGTTGATTCATTTCCTCCAAAGTCCGCCCCTTCGTTTCGGGTACCCACTTCCAGACGAAGAAAGCAGCAATCAAACAAATTACTCCGTACAATGAATAAGCAAAGAACGGACTAACCTCATACATTGCCGGGAATGTAGAGGAAACAAGATAATTGAATATCCACTGGAAGGCTACGGCAATAGCCACAGCTTTGCTTCGAATAGTGTTAGGGAATATTTCGGCAATTAATACCCATGTAATCGGCCCCCAGGACATCATGAAAGCTGCCGAATAAACGATGATACACAACACAGCAATAATACCATTAATATTGAATTCATCGCAGGCAGCAGTACCCAATGCTCCGATAGCCATGCCTATAGATCCGATGATAAGTAACGGTTTTCTTCCTACTTTTTCGACGGTAAAGATAGCGACTAAAGTAAATGTTATGTTCACTACCCCCATAATAACCGTCTGCATCATACCGTCTCCACCACCACCAATCTTTTCAAAGATACGTGGCGCATAATACAGCACAGCATTAATGCCGATAGCCTGCTGAAATACGGAAAGCAAAATGCCAATAATAATTACAGAAACTCCATAGGTAAACAATTTTTCCGTTTTCTCGGCAGTAACAGATTTTATATCAGAAAATATTTTCTTAGCTTTTTCCGTACCATTAATACGCTCAAGGACATAAAGAGCTTTCAGATCATTTCCTTCCATAACCAAATAACGGGGAGTCTTTGGAACAAAGAAAAGCAAAATGGCAAATACAGCTGCCGGATAAGCCTCCGATAAGAACATTTGACGCCAGCCATCGGATACCAGCATTTCCTCAGTCATGCCATCTTTAATCATGTAATTCACAAAGTAAACTACCAGCATACCAAAAATCACAGCAAACTGATTGCACGAAACGAGTTTACCACGAATTTCCGAGGGAGCCACTTCAGCAATATACATCGGACTGATAGCTGAAGCTAAACCAACTCCGACCCCACCGAGAATACGATAAAAATTAAAAGCCAGAATCAATGAAAAAGAAGTATCACCTTTTTCAAAAAAGATAAATTCCGGATAATATGAGCCTAACGCTGACAAGAAAAGCAATACAGCCGACAAACGTAACGAATTACGCCGCCCCATACGAGAAGCACATACCCCGGAAATGGCTCCACCAATTACACACCCGATTAAAGCACTGGAGGCAGTAATACCATGCCAAAATGCATTCAACCCTAAATGTTTCTGAAGAGCTTGCTCAGCCCCCGAAATAACAGCGGTATCATAACCAAACAGAAGACCGCCCAAAATGGCCACTAAGACCAAACTAACCAAATACAAATTACTGTTTTTCACGATATTAAATTTATAGTTTTCGTACTAGCGACGAAAATACAAAATCTATTCTTTCATCGTTATTCCTATTAAGTCTTTTTCACATAGTAATACATATTTCATCATATTACAAACGAGTTTCTTAACTAATCTAAGCGCAAATGTATTACATTTGGAACTCTCATGTAAAAAAATTATATTTGCTACAGATTATAAAGAGGAAATATAAATGAAACGAATAAACTCATTGGAGTCTATACCAGAAAACATCGATATGCTGACAGGTATTGACCTCATAGGCAATATTAAACAGTTATTCAAGAATCCGGTTCAAATGCCTGGATGTCTTTTCTTACTATGCATCCGAGGTAATTGTACAATCACTATACATCTGAACAAATACAAACTAGAAAGAAACACCATCGCCATTGTTTTCCCTCACCAGTTTGTACAAGTAACGGAAGAAAGTGAAGACTGCAGATTTGCCTTTATAGGATTTTCTCAGAAGCTGATTCAAAGCCCTCCTCTGTTTTCGCGTATGATCGAATATACTCCGTCTATATTCGAAGAGCCTGTTATTGAGTTAAGAACCGATGTGGCAGATATCTTTTACGAATATTTCAAACTATTAATGAAAGCCATACGGCTACCAAATGCATTTGTCAAAGACGAACAGGCACATCTCATCTTCAGCCAGCTCATCATGGGACTGGGGAACATCTATAAACAGAGAGATGGTAACGAGCGCCCGCGTTACAACCGTAATCAGGAGATTGTAAAACAACTGATACGAATAGTCATACAAAACTATAAGTTAGAACGTAATATCTCATTTTATGCAGAGAAAATGCACTTATCGCCTCAACACCTTAGTACAACAATAAAGAAAACTACAGGAAAAACATTGACGGATATTATTTCAACTTTTGTCATCCGAGATGCGCAGGCAAAACTCCGTTCCACAGAACTTACCATCCAGGAAATTGCTTATTCGCTCAACTTTCCTGACATCTCTTTTTTCGGAAAATATTTTAAACGATATACAGGTATGTCACCTAAGCAATACCGAAATATGGAATAGTTGGACAGACTAACTATTCCTCTATAATTTTTACATCTGTAATATCTTTGTTCCGCTTGTGATAATAGAACAAAAGGCGAACAAGATCATTCAATGCATATATAATTGATGAAACCCCCAAAATTATGAACGGAACGGTAGCCGCCGTAAATGGATTGAAGAGAATGACAATACCGGCAGCCAGAATCAGAACCGATATCAAATAAAGAAAAACAGGAACTTTTACTACTTGACGAACCGATATAAAATTTATCAATTGCGATAAACTACCTAATACCAGAAGTACTCCCAACAGGTACATCAAAATATTGACAAAGAACTCAGGCATAATCATCAGCCAAAATCCCAGCAAGGTACTGCCTAATGCAATAATGGGAAATGTTCTTTGTACTTCCGCATTCCTACGCCGAGAAAAAGCATAAGAAAACAATCCCATCAAGCCGGGCAACAGAAATAGTACTCCTACCGTAATGACTAAATAAATAATGGCAGCTTCAGGCCATATCACCAGTAATATTCCGATTACCAGTGCACACACGCTGCTCATGGCAGCATAACTCAATGACTTCATATTCCAGCTAAATTGATTCTAATACGAATATATCTTATTTTTAGTATATAAACAAATTTCGGGACCGATTTGCCTAATGCTACAACGAATTTTCCTGCACATCCAAAGTATTCGCTTCCTACATATAAAAAACAAATCCGCTTTTTACCTCACTTTAAAGAAACGGCCAGGCAGAAGATATTCCTTCCTTCGCAAAAAACAGACTTTTATCAATGGCAAAAGCAAGAGTCTGAACAAAACATAGGAAAAAGAAAGAATACAGCCAACAACAAAGAAATTGGTACTTTATATATTTTTTAGCAAAAAAGTTTCCTTTTTATTTGAATATTTCAAATTTGTCTTTACTTTTGCAAGTGATAAAACAAATAAAAGATCACATTTTATGAAACAGATAATGGTAAATACATTCTTTTGGTGGCGCCTCTTGCAACTTCATAAGTCGTAAGGGAACATCAGTCGTGTGTATATATACCATTTAGTTTTAGTAATAAGATATAGCAAAAGGCTGTCGTAACTTACGACAGCCTTTTTTGTTTTTTACCCCAATATATAAACTATTATGAAAACGTATCAAGTAGACAAGAATGGTTTTTACGGCGATTTCGGCGGAGCATATATCCCTGAAATCCTTTACCAATGCGTGGAAGACCTGAAAAACGCATATCAAAAAGTTCTGGATTCTGAAAGTTTCAAGCAAGAGTTCGCACAACTTCTGCGTGACTATGTAGGACGCCCTTCTCCCCTATACCTTGCAAACCGCCTTTCTGAGAAATATGGATGCAAGATTTACCTGAAAAGAGAAGACCTGAACCATACAGGCGCACATAAGATAAACAACGCCATCGGACAAGTACTGCTGGCGCGTCGCATGGGAAAGAAACGAATCATTGCCGAAACCGGAGCCGGACAACATGGAGTAGCTGCCGCTACTGTATGTGCCTTGATGAACATGGAATGTGTCGTATACATGGGTAAGACAGATGTAGAACGTCAACATATTAATGTGGAAAAAATGAAAATGCTGGGAGCTACCGTACGCCCCGTAACCTCCGGCAATATGACCCTGAAGGATGCGACAAACGAAGCTATCCGCGACTGGTGCTGTCATCCCGAAGATACTTACTACCTGATCGGCTCAACCGTAGGTCCACATCCTTACCCAGACATGGTAGCGCGTTTGCAATCTGTCATTAGCGAAGAAATCAAAAAGCAACTCCAGGAACATGAAGGACGTGATTACCCCGACTATTTGGTAGCCTGCGTAGGTGGAGGAAGTAACGCCGCCGGTACGATTTACCATTATATCGACGATGAACGTGTCAAGATTGTATTGGCCGAAGCTGGTGGAAAAGGTATAGACAGCGGAATGTCGGCCGCCACAATCCACTTGGGACATTTAGGCATTATTCATGGCTCGAAAACCTTGCTGATGCAAAATGAAGATGGACAAATTATTGAGCCCTACTCTATTTCTGCAGGATTGGATTATCCAGGAATCGGTCCTATGCATGCCAACCTCGCCAAACAGCACCGTGCTACAGTATTTGCCATCAACGATGATGAAGCTATCCGCGCCGCTTACGAACTGACTCGTCTGGAAGGCATCATTCCTGCACTGGAATCGGCACATGCTTTAGGAGCCCTCGACAAGTTATCGTTTAAACCCAGCGATATAGTAGTACTTACCGTTTCAGGAAGAGGCGATAAGGATATACAAACTTACTTAAACAATGCACCGACCGATCAAAAATAAAATTAGACCATTAAAGTTACAATACAATGACAACATATACTTATCATACCGCACATAAAATGATGTTAGGCGACCTTCATACGCCAGTCAGCACGTATCTGAAAGTACGTGACCTTTTTCCACAAAGTGCACTTATGGAAAGCTCCGATTATCACGGAACAGAAAACAACCGTTCGTTCATCGCTTTCAATCCGATAGCCAGTATCGGTATCAACCATGGCATAGCTACGGCAGTTTATCCTGATGATACACGCGTTGAAACAGCACTGAGCGAGCATTTCACGGCAGAAAACGCCATCAACGATTTTCTTTCTCACTTCAAGGTAGAAGGAGAATATGCCAATTACTGCGGCCTGTATGGATATACGACTTTCAATGCTGTACGTTATTTTGAAAATATCCCTGTAAAAGACAGCCGCGACCCCAAGAACGACGCACCCGAAATACTTTACATCTTATATAAATACCTGATTGTCTTCAACGACTTCAAGAGTGAAATGGTACTTATTGAAATGCAAGACGGTGAAGACAACAGTCATATTCATGATATAGAAAAAGCTATCAACAACCGGAACTATACGACTTACGACTTTTATCCCATAGGAAAAACCACCAGTACACTGACCGACGAAGAGCATAAGGCCAATATTCGTAAAGGCATTGCACACTGCTTGCGGGGAGATGTCTTTCAGGTAGTTCTTTCTCGCCGTTTTATCCAAAAGTTCCAAGGCGATGATTTCAAGCTATATAGAGCTTTAAGAAGCATCAACCCGTCGCCTTATCTGTTCTATTTCGATTTTGGAGGCTTCCGTATTTTCGGTTCGTCGCCTGAAACACACTGCAAGATAGAAAACGGACAAGCTACCATCGACCCGATAGCCGGTACCACCCGCCGCAGCGGAGACAAAGAAACAGACAATCAACTGACAGCCGCTCTGCTTGCAGACCCCAAAGAGAATGCCGAACACGTCATGCTGGTCGACCTGGCACGAAACGATCTAAGCCACAATTGCCACAATACTCATATCGAATTCTATAAAGAACCACAATATTACAGCCATGTTATCCATCTGGTAAGTCGCGTAAGCGGTACACTGGACAAAGATACGAATCCCGTACGAGCATTCATCGATACATTTCCAGCTGGCACACTAAGCGGAGCTCCAAAAGTTCGTGCCATGCAGATCATCAGTGAAATAGAGCCACACAATCGAGGTGTATACGGGGGATGCATCGGTTTCATTGGTTTAAATGGAACACTGAACCAAGCAATCACCATCCGTACATTCGTAAGCCGAAACAATGAACTCTGGTTTCAGGCTGGAGGCGGTATCACGGCACTGAGCAATGAAGAAAACGAATTACAGGAAGTCAACAACAAGCTGGGGGCATTGAAGAAAGCAATCCTTCTGGCAGAAAAATTATAAAACGCACTTGAACAATGAAAATAGTTATCATAGATAATTACGACTCATTTACTTATAACCTGAGTCACTTAATCAAAGAACTGGGAGCCGATGTAACAGTGTTACGCAACGACTGCTTTCAGATAGGAGAATTGGAACAGTTTGATAAAATCGTATTATCACCGGGACCGGGCATACCGGAAGAAGCCGGCCTACTGCTGGATGTCATTCGAAATTACGCCGGACGCAAACCTATATTGGGAGTTTGCTTGGGAGAACAGGCCATCGGCGAAGTATTCGGTGGCAAACTGACCAACCTTTCAACCGTATATCACGGTATACAGAGTCCGGTTACCATTACGGTCGATGACTATATCTTCGACCAGCTTCCCCGCGAAATTCCAGTAGGGCGTTACCACTCATGGGTAGTCGATACAGATGGATTTCCAGACTGTCTGGAAATAACAGCTGTAAGTAAAGAAGGATACATCATGGCATTGCGTCATCGCAACTATGACATTCGTGGCATTCAGTTCCATCCGGAATCCATCCTTACTCCCGATGGCAAACAAATGATGCAAAACTGGTTAAATCACTAAAAAAGGCTATTACAATGAAAGAAATACTTATACGACTTTTTGCCCACGAAGAACTCTCTCACGAAGAGGCATACGAATTGATGAAGGGCATTACCCGAGGCGACTATAACGAAGCTCAAATAGCTTCACTACTTACCGTATTCCAAATGCGAGGAGTAAAAGTTAATGAATTGACCGGCTTCCGTGAAGCCCTGTTGGCAACCCGCATACCTGTTAATCTATCCGATTTCGAACCGATCGATATCGTCGGCACGGGAGGCGACGGAAAGAATACATTCAATATCTCAACCTGTGCCTGCTTCATCGTAGCCGGGGCCGGATACGCTGTAGCCAAACACGGCAATTACGGTGCCACTTCAGTAAGCGGCGCCAGCAACGTTATGGAACAGCACGGAGTAAAATTCACCAACGATGAGAGCAAACTGCGACGCTCCATCGAAACATGCGGTATGGCATACCTGCACGCCCCTCTCTTTAATCCTGCCATGAAAACCGTGGCTCCGGTACGAAAGGCCCTGCAAGTACGTACCTTGTTTAATCTCCTTGGTCCGCTGATTAATCCATGTTTGCCTGCTTATCAGCTATTAGGAGTAGCCGATCTTCCACAGATGAGACTTTATACCAATACACTGCAACGATTGAATATCGGGTTTGCCGTAGTCAACAACCTCGACGGATACGACGAAATCTCTCTAACAGACGAATTTAAGGTCATGACCAACCGTTACGAAACAATTTACCGTCCTTCCGATTTAGGCTTCACCATAGCAAAAAGAGAAGAGCTTTACGGAGGAAACACACCGGAAGAAGCTGCCCGGATCTTCGACAACGTATTACAAAATCGAGCAACGAAAGCTCAGACCGATTGTGTACTGATCAATGCCTCATTTGCCATACAAGCACGCGATCCGCAAAAAACGATTGAAGACTGCGTTGCATTGGCTAAGGAATCATTGGAAAGTGGACGAGCATGGAATACGTTCTGCAAATTCGTCAGCATAAACAGCTGAAAACATCAGCACGTTTTCATTAAAACATCACCACATTTAAAAAAAACATCACCATGAATCAAGACATATTGACCGACATCATCGCACATAAACGAAAAGAGCTTGTTACCCAAGAGGCGGCTGTATCAATGTCACTTCTTGAAAGCCATATCGGAGACACTACTGCTAAGCATAGTATGAGACAAAGCCTTTTGTCTTCATCAACCGGAATCATTGCCGAATTTAAACGTCGTTCTCCGTCAAAAGGCTGGATCAACCAAGAAGCAGATGTTTCGGTTATTCCCCACAGCTACGAACAAGCTGGAGCGGCTGCCCTTTCTATCCTGACAGACGAAATGTTTTTCGGAGGTTTCCTGAAAGACATTCGCATTGCCCGCCCCACTGTAAACCTCCCGATCCTGCGCAAAGACTTCATCATCAGCCGATACCAACTGTTACAGGCAAAGGTCACTCAGGCTGATGCCATACTATTGATAGCAGCGGCACTCACACCTGATGAATGCAGAACGTTGGCTCGCGAGGCTCACGAACTTCAACTGGAAGTATTGCTCGAATTACATCGGGAGGAAGAGCTGGAATATATCAACGAGTATGTAGACATGATAGGTATAAACAACCGTAATTTGGGAACCTTTCATACCGATACGGAAAATTCGTTCCGCCTCATCGAAAAACTTCCCAAGGATAAGGTACTGGTATCGGAAAGTGGAATCTCACAGCCGGAAACAGTTGCCAGATTACGTGAAGCAGGCTTCCGAGGCTTCCTGATTGGAGAGAATTTTATGAAAACAGAAAATCCGGGAACTGCATTAAGTCAGTTTATCCATCATATTCATTCCGCCTTATGATTGTAAAAGTATGTGGTATGCGACACCCCGACAATATTCGGGAAGTGGAAAAGACCGGAACCGACTGGATGGGATTCATTTGTTATGAACGCTCCCCTCGGTTTGTTTCATCAGCTCCCGCCTACCTTCCCGTCCGTTCAAAACGTATCGGAGTTTTCGTCAATGCCGATTATCAAACAATCACTACACGAGCAAGGGAACTGAAACTCGATTACCTGCAACTGCACGGATCGGAATCTCCAGCTTTCTGCCAGAGGTTACATACAGAAGGATACAAGCTGATAAAAGCATTCTCCTTCCGCAAACCTTCAGAACTGAGTCGCACAGATGAATATGTATCGTATTGTGATTATTTTCTTTTCGATACGCCATGCCATGGATACGGAGGTTCGGGACAGTCATTCGACTGGGACATTCTGAACGGCTATCAAGGTAATACTCCTTTTCTGCTGAGTGGAGGCATCCGTCCCGAAAGTCTGGAAGCATTATCCAGCTTTCATCATCCAGCTTGGGCAGGTATTGACCTGAACAGTGGTTTCGAAACGGCTCCAGCAGAAAAGGATGTGACAGCACTCCAAGACTTTATTCAACAATTCAGATTATTAACCAACAAATAAAACAATACAACTATGAATCGTATCAATGAATTATTCAACCGCAAACAACACGATATACTATCATTATATTTTTGTGCCGGAAGCCCGACACTCGAGAGTACAGCAAGCATCGTCAAGACATTGGAGCTGAAAGGTATTGACATGATAGAAATAGGAATACCTTTCAGTGATCCGATGGCTGACGGTGTGGTCATACAGGAAGCCGCAACCCAAGCTTTACGAAACGGAATGACACTCCGAAAGCTTTTCGAACAACTGAAAGACATCCGTCGTGAAGTAAACATGCCCCTTATCCTGATGGGTTACTTAAATCCCATCATGCAATACGGCTTCGAACATTTTTGCCAGAGCTGTCAGGCATGTGGAATAGATGGCATTATCATCCCCGATCTTCCTTTCAAAGACTATCAGGAAGAATACCGTCCCATAGCTGAACGATATGATCTGCGCATCATCATGCTGATAACTCCCGAAACCAGCGAAGAACGTATCCGCGAAATAGACCAGCACACCGACGGATTCATCTACATGGTCTCTTCGGCTGCCACTACCGGAGCTCAGAAAAATTTCGATGAGCAGAAACAGGCCTACTTCAAGCGAATAGAAAATATGAAACTACATAACCCTCGTATGATAGGTTTCGGTATATCAAACAAACAAACCTACGAGACTGCCGCCTCACATGCTTCTGGATGTATCATAGGCAGTAAATTTATCACATTATTGAACGAAGAACAAGGAGATGCTGCAAAAGCTGCCGACCGCCTGAAGAGTTTGTTAGCACAATAAAAAAAGTGAAAGCCAACAAGTCCAAAACATAAAAGAGTGAAACTATACAAGGGTATATACAATTGATTTATCACATAAAAACAAGCATTTTGTTATTTTATTAATTCAATTTTTGCATAGTTAAAACTCTTTTATGTATCTTTGTGACAAAATAAGCAATAGACACGAACATGATTAAGCCAGATTATCCTTCCGTTTTGCTAATTTACACTGGAGGTACGATTGGAATGATCGAAAATCCGGAAACTGGAGCGCTGGAAGCTTTTAACTTCGACCAACTTCAAGAAAATGTTCCGGAATTGAAACGTTTTAATTATCGTATATCGTCTTACCAGTTCAATCCTCCCATTGATTCATCTGATATGGAACCTGCCTTATGGAGCAAATTGGTAAAGATTATTCATTACAATTATGATAACTTCGATGGTTTCGTCATTCTACACGGAACAGATACCATGGCTTATACTGCGTCGGCGCTCAGCTTTATGCTGGAAAACCTAAGCAAACCTGTCATCTTGACAGGAAGTCAGCTTCCTATCGGCGTACTTCGTACCGATGGAAAAGAAAATCTGATTACTTCCATCGAAATAGCTGCTGCCAAATATCCGGATGGACGAGCTATTGTACCCGAAGTATGTATCTTCTTTGAAAATCTATTGCTGCGCGGAAATCGTACGACAAAGATCAATGCAGAAAACTTCAATGCTTTCCGTTCGTACAACTATCCCCCTTTAGCTACTGTAGGTATACATATAAAGTATGAATACGACCGCATTCGCAAAGCTGACCCTAACCTGCCAATGCATCCACATTACGTGTTCAATACAAATGTACTGATTCTAACTATTTTCCCAGGCATACAAGAAAATGTAGTCAGCAACATATTCCAAAGTCCAGGCTTGAAGGCTGTAGTCCTCAAAACATACGGCTCGGGAAATGCTCCACAAAAGCCCTGGTTTATCCGCCTGCTAAAGGAAGCGACGCAACGAGGTATTATTATCGTGAATATCTCCCAATGCCCTGCGGGAATGGTGGAAATGGGACGATATGAAACAGGACTACACTTGCTCGATGCCGGAGTGATTAGCGGATATGATGCTACGGTAGAAAGTGTGCTGACCAAATTAATGTTTCTACTCGGACATAATCTAAGTCCCAAAGAAGTACGTACCGAGATGAGCCGTTCCATTGCAGGAGAATTCTCAAGACCCGAGTTGTAACATTTTCGTAACATCTATTTCATCGTGACGAAACAAAAAGATACCACCTTTGCACCAATCAATAATAAACAAAGCACTATGAACAATTATCGCATTCTTGTTGTAGACGATGAAGAAGACCTTTGTGAGATTCTGAAGTTCAATCTCGAGATGGAAGGATATACAGTAGATACAGCCAACTCTGCTGAAGAAGCGCTTAAACTGGATATCAAACAATACAATTTATTACTTCTGGATGTTATGATGGGAGAAATATCCGGTTTTAAAATGGCACGCATGCTGAAAGCTGATAAAGACACGGCTGAAATACCCATTATTTTTATCACAGCAAAAGACACAGAAAACGATACAATTACCGGATTCAACTTAGGAGCAGACGATTATATCTCCAAGCCGTTCTCTCTGCGTGAAGTAATCATGCGTGTAAAGGCTGTATTACGCCGTACAGCCAGCGTACAAGTAAAGGAAGAAGAACAGCTACAATACAAGGGACTTATTATCAATATTCCACAAAAGAAAGTAACAATAGACGACGAAGAAGTGTCTCTTACCAAAAAAGAGTTTGAAATTTTACTGCTGCTGTTACAAAATCAGGGACGAGTGTTCTCACGTGAAGATATTCTGGCAAAAGTATGGCACGAAGAAGTATATGTACTCGACCGGACCATCGACGTAAACATTACTCGTTTGCGTAAAAAGATAGGGAATTACGGTAAATACATAGTAACCCGCCTCGGATACGGTTACTGTTTCGAATGTGAATAATTCATTAAAAGGCCATCATGACTAAACTTTCATACCGCTTACTACCCTTCAGCAAACGGCTGTTTCTTTCGGTTGTCACACTGTTTCTTGCCTTTGCTGTCTGCTTTATGCTGTTTCAGTACCAGCGCGAAAAGTCTTATAAGAGCGAATTACTGAACACACAGTTGCAGAATTATAATGCACAATTATATGATTTTATCAACGAAAACGAGAATTTCAGCATAGATACCTTGCAACACTATGTCACTACGCACATGATACCCAACCTACGGGTAACCCTCATAACTGCGGAAGGTGAAGTGCTTTATGACAATACCCAGAAGGATATAAGTCTGTTTAAGAATCACAGCTTCCGAAAAGAGGTACAAGATGCCCTGATGTATGGCAGCGGATATTCCATCAGCCGTTATTCAGAAAGCCTGAACGGAGAAGAATTCTTTTATTCTGCCCATTATTATCCATCCCAGCAACTAATTATACGTTCCGCACTCCCTTATAATGTAAGTTTAAGTGAACATCTGCGTGCGGACTCTGGATTTGTCTGGTTTACAATTATCATCAGTCTGATACTGATGACTCTTTTCTATCGTTTTACACATAAACTGGGGACTTCTATTACTCAGTTGCAACAGTTTGCCCTGAAAGCCGACCGCAATGAGCCGATAGACCTAGATATTTTAGAAACATTTCCCAAAAATGAACTGGGAGAAATCTCACAGCATATCATTAAGATATACAAACGTCTTCACCGGGCAAAAGAAGCCTTATACATTGAACGTGAGAAATTGATATCTCACTTACAAACCTCACACGAGGGATTAGGTGTATTCACCCGCGAACGAAATGAGATTTTAGTCAATAACCTATTCACTCAATATGCCAATACCATATCCGACCACAATCTGGCATCTACTGAAGAGGTATTTTCCATTCCGGAACTGGCACCTATTACCGACTTCTTAAACAGAAACGAAGGAAATTTCCATAAAGAAGAAAAAAGATTTTCGTTGCATATCGATAAGAATGCACGTTCATTTTCCGTAGAGTGCATCATCTTTCAGGATCATGCCTTTGAAATTTCCATCATCGATATCACTCAAGAAGAAGAACAGGCACGATTGAAACGACAACTTACCCAGAATATCGCACACGAACTGAAAACACCGGTAAGCAGTATACAAGGTTATCTGGAAACGATTCTGAACAACCCGAATATTTCTCCTGAAATAATGCATACGTTTCTGGAACGCAGTTATGCACAAAGTAACCGACTTACTATTTTACTACGTGATATATCGGTACTGACACGCATGGACGAAGCTCCTCATCTGGTAGAAATTGAAACTGTAGACCTGAGCAAGATTATAGAAAACATGTTGAATGAAGTTGCATTGAACCTGGAAGAAAAACAAATAAAAGTGGTCAACAAACTACCATTCAACTTGAAACTGGAAGGAAACAGTTCACTGATTTATTCTATTTTCCGCAATCTGATGGACAATGCCATTGCCTATGCAGGAACAGGAGTAACAGTTACAATCAACTGCTTCCGCGAAGACGAGAAATTCTATTACTTCAGTTTTTCCGATACCGGAGTAGGAGTACCGGAAGAACACCTGAACCGTCTATTCGAACGTTTCTACCGCGTAGACAAAGGACGCTCACGAAAACTGGGAGGAACTGGTCTGGGACTTGCCATTGTAAAGAACGCTGTTCTTTTCCACGGAGGAACAATCTTCGCCAAGAACAATCCTCACGGCGGATTGGAATTTGTCTTTACCTTGCAAAAGAACAAAGAAAATTAATTTAAGGACGTATACTCTATCTGTTGAATGTACTCAAAATTCCCTTGTCAAGCCTTTATTATTATAACGTGAGTTCGATATAAAGATTAAAATTATCAGTTTGAAAATTAGGAACATAG
>ERZ780013.141-NODE-141-length-33869-cov-9.53898_pt1 | contig 33869 bp, 24 predicted proteins | sample MGYA00511178_ERZ780013 | MGnify/ENA primary metagenome ERZ780013 (study PRJEB29588, sample SAMEA2149568) | human gut metagenome | biome: human gut; feature: human-associated habitat; material: faeces | place: Denmark | collected 2008/2010 ... | reverse complement strand
CCCCCCCCTAACGGGTAGAAACGGCAGGTTCCTCAATAGAGAACATACCGCCGAATCCGCAGCACTCATCCTTACGCTCCGGTTCGTGGATGGTAATACCTTCCACCATATTTAATAAGTCAATGATTTTGTTGAAAGGCTTGATGTGGCGCTCAGAAGGAGATGACAATCCCAGTTCGCGCACACCGTGGCAACTGTTGTGTACACTCACCACATGCGGGAACTTGCCCGGCACATGATCCACCTTCAGCACATCGTGAAGGAACTCCACAACATCCATGATTTTCTTTGAGGAAATACACTCGTGCTTACCCTCAAGGATTTTAGGATAATACACCTTTACGTAAGCAGCACATGAGGCAGAAGGAGCTACGATATAATCGTAATCCTTGAACAGCTCATCAAATGTCTCTATGACCTTCTCCGACTTGTCCTGAAAACCGGCATTAGCCATTGGCTGGCCGCAGCAAGTCTGTTTTTCGGGATAACCCACGTCTAGTCCGTAATGCTTAAGCAACTTGTATGTAGCCACACCCGCTTCAGGGTAAAGGGCATCCACATAACAAGGGACGAATAATCCGACTTTCATTGTTGTTATATTTATCTTGTTTGCTATTTGTTTATTCTTTTTATACATGACTAAAAGCCGCTGCAAAAGTAACAAAAAAATAGTAATAATAAAAGATTTTAGGGAAGAAATTATGAGATTTGATGTTATTTAACTGTAAAGAATTGCAGAAAATTTGGAATAATCAAATAAATAGCGTAACTTTGCATCTAGAAATAGTGTGTCTACCATTTGTGAACTAACGCAAATGCAGTTTAGTTGCTAAAAACATAAATACCAAGACATATAAAGAACAAACTTATAGTTATATTTAATGATGAAGAAACAGCTTAAGAAAGTCCTCGTTCTGGGTTCCGGTGCTTTGAAGATCGGCCAGGCAGGTGAGTTTGACTATTCCGGTTCGCAGGCTCTCAAGGCTTTGCACGAGGAGGGTATTAGTTCCGTCCTCATTAATCCAAACGTTGCTACAATTCAGACAAGTGAAGGTATTGCTGACAAGGTTTATTTCTTGCCGGTGACACCTTTTTTTGTAACTGAAATTATCAAGAAGGAGCGCCCAGACGGCATCATGCTGGCTTGGGGTGGACAGACGGGTTTGAACGTTGGTACAGAACTTTACCTCAACGGTGTGCTCAAGGAGTATGGTGTGGATGTGTTGGGTACTTCGGTAGAGGCTATCATGAACACGGAAGACCGCGACCTCTTCGTAAAGGAGCTTAACAAGGTTGACCTCAAGGTTCCAGTAAGCCATGCTTGCGAGAACATGGAGGAGGCTGTGGCTGCGGCACGCAACATCGGCTACCCTATCATGATCCGTTCTGCCTATGCGCTGGGTGGTCTCGGTTCTGGTGTCTGCAAGACCGAAGAGGAGTTTAAGGAGATTGCTGAATCTGCCTTCACTTTCGCACCTCAGGTGCTTGTTGAGGAGAGCCTGAAGGGATGGAAGGAGATTGAGTTCGAGTGCATCCGTGATGCTAACGACCGTTGCTTCACCGTTGCCTCTATGGAAAACTTCGACCCACTGGGTATTCACACAGGTGAATCTATCGTGGTGGCTCCAACCTGTTCTCTTACCGACGAGCAGGTGAAGATGTTGCAGGACATCGCCGTGAAGTGCGTCCGTCACCTCAACATCGTGGGTGAGTGCAACATCCAGTATGCTTTCAATGCTGAGACCAACGACTACCGTATCATCGAGATCAATGCTCGCTTGAGCCGTTCTTCTGCCCTCGCATCTAAGGCTACCGGTTATCCGCTCGCCTTCGTTGCTGCCAAGATTGCCCTCGGTTATACGCTCGACCAGATTGGTGAGATGGGTACTCCTAACTCAGCTTATGTGGCTCCATCACTCGACTATATGATCTGTAAGATTCCTCGTTGGGACCTTACCAAATTTGCCGGTGTAAGCCGCAAGATTGGTTCTTCCATGAAGTCTGTAGGCGAAATCATGTCTATCGGCCGTTCATTCGAGGAGATGCTCCAGAAGGGTCTCCGTATGATTGGTCAGGGAATGCACGGTTTCGTAGGCAACGACCACACCAAGTTTAATAACTTGGATGAGGAACTTTCTAACCCTACCGACCTCCGTATCTTCGCCATCGCCCAGGCTTTGGAGGAAGGTTACACAATCGAGCGCATCGAGGAGTTGACCAAGATTGATCCTTGGTTCATCGAGCGCATGAAGAATATCGTAGATTACAAGCACAAGCTTTCTGAATATAATACTCTGGAGGAGATTCCTGCCGAGGTATTGCGCGAGGCTAAGGTATTGGGCTTCTCTGACTTCCAGATTGGCCGCTTCGTATTGAAGACCAAAGATACCAACATGGAGAAGGAGGTGCTGGCTGTTCGTGCCCTGCGCAAGAAGCTGAACATTCTTCCTGCCGTAAAGCGCATCCCTACTGTGGCAAGCGAGCATCCTGACCTCACCAACTATCTCTACATGACATACGCTGTAGAGGGGTACGACATCAACTACTACAAGAACGAGAAGTCTGTCATCGTTCTCGGTTCGGGTGCTTACCGCATCGGTTCTTCCGTAGAGTTCGACTGGTGTTCAGTAAACGCCATCAATACAGCCCGCAAGTTGGGTTACAAGTCAATCATGATCAACTACAACCCGGAGACCGTATCTACCGACTACGATATGTGCGACCGTCTCTACTTCGATGAGCTTTCATTCGAGCGTGTACTCGATGTCATCGACCTGGAGTCACCACGTGGTGTGATTGTTTCTGTGGGTGGTCAGATTCCAAACAACCTGGCTATGAAGCTTCATCGCCAGTCTGTGCCAATTCTGGGTACATCTCCAGTCAACATCGACCGTGCCGAGAACCGCGGTAAGTTCTCTGCCATGCTCGATAAGTTGGGTATCGACCAGCCTAAGTGGAGCGCCCTCACATCAATGGAGGATGTCCAGAAGTTCATCGACGAGGTAGGCTATCCTGTTCTCGTTCGTCCTTCCTACGTTCTTTCCGGTGCAGCCATGAACGTTTGCCACGATGATGATGAGTTGCGTCGCTTCCTGGAGGCTGCTTCTGAGGTTTCTAAGGAATACCCGGTAGTTATCTCCCAGTTCATGACAGAGACCAACGAGATTGAGTTCGATGGTGTTGCCCAGAACGGTGAGATTGTAGAGTATGGTATTTCAGAGCACGTAGAGTATGCTGGTGTTCACTCTGGTGACGCAACCATGACCTTCCCTGCCCAGCAGATTTCCTTCGCTACAGCCCGTCAGATCAAGAAGATTTCACGTGCCATCGCCAAGGAGCTCAACATCTCTGGTCCTTTCAATATCCAGTACCTGGCTAAGGGTCGTGATGTAAAGGTAATCGAGTGTAACCTCCGTGCATCCCGTTCGTTCCCATTTGTAAGCAAGGTATTGAAGCGCAACTTCATCGAAACGGCTACCCGCATCATGCTCGATGCTCCATATCAGAAACCGGATAAGTCTGCTTTCGATATCGACCGTATGGGTGTGAAGGCATCCCAGTTCTCATTCGCCCGCTTGCAGAACGCCGACCCAGTTTTGGGTGTGGATATGAGCTCTACCGGTGAGGTAGGCTGTATGGGTGATACTTTCGAAGAGGCATTGCTCAACTCATTGATTGCTACCGGCTACAAGATTCCTTCTAAGGACAAGGGCATCATGCTTTCAAGCGGTGGTGCCAAGGAGAAGGCTTCTCTGCTCGATGCTGCACAGGCGCTGGTGAAGAACGGTTACACCATCTATGCTACAGCCGGTACAGCGAAGTTCCTCAACGAGAACAACGTGAAGGCTACAGCCGTAGGATGGCCTGATGAGGACCAAAAGGATCTTCCTAACGTGATGCAGATGATTGCCGACCACAAGTTCGACCTCATCGTCAACATCCCTAAGAATCACACCAAGCGTGAGTTGACCAATGGTTACAGAATCCGTCGTGGCGCCATCGACCACAACATTCCTCTGTTCACCAATGCCCGTCTGGCTTCAGCCTTCATCGAGGCATTCTGCACAATGAGCCAGGATCAGCTTCAGATTAAGAGCTGGCAGGAGTACGAGTAATCGCACGCAGATTTATATAACATACGCCCTGTAAGGTCCAAGCCTTACAGGGCTTTTTTTATTCCCGGCAATGAGAAAAAGGAGCTGAAATGATGGCTATCTCATTATTTTATTGTACCTTTGCAAACAGAAATAAGAATAAAACATGATAGTTTGTATAGCAGAGAAACCGAGTGTGGCTAAGGATATCGCCCGAATCATCGGGGCTACCACGGCACGCGACGGTTATATGGAAGGTAATGGTTACCAAGTAACATGGACCTTCGGCCACCTTTGTGAGCTGAAGGAACCGGATGATTATACTCCGATGTGGAAACATTGGAGCCTTTCGGCGTTGCCGATGATTCCACAGCGCTTCGGTATCAAGCTCATCAACGATGAAGGCATCAAGAAGCAGTTTGCTACCATCGAGAAACTGATGCAGGCTGCCGACAGCATCATCAACTGCGGTGACGCCGGACAGGAAGGAGAGCTTATCCAGAGATGGGTGATGCAGAAAGCGCAGGCGAAATGCCCCGTCAAGAGATTGTGGATTTCTTCCATGACCGATGAAGCCATCAAGCAGGGCTTCCAGGAACTGAAAGACCAGACCGAATACCAGTCACTCTATCTTGCCGGACTTTCCCGTGCCATCGGCGACTGGATTCTCGGCATGAACGCTACCCGACTTTATACATTGAAATACGGTCAGAACCGACAGGTGCTCAGCATCGGCCGGGTGCAGACCCCTACCCTTGCCCTCATCGTAAACCGCCAGAAGGAAATCGACAACTTCGTTTCCGAACCTTACTGGGTACTCGCCACCATCTATCGCGACACCCAGTTTACGGCAACCAGCGGCAAGTTTACCAGCAAGGAGGAAGGCGAGAAGGCTTTCAGCACCATCGCCGGCAAACCCTTCACCGTTACCGATGTAAGCAAGAAGAAGGGAAACGAGGCACCCCCTCATCTCTACGACCTCACCTCACTGCAGGTGGATTGCAACAAGAAGTTTGCCTACTCTGCCGATATTACGCTGAAGCTCATCCAGAGTCTCTACGAAAAGAAGTACACCACTTATCCTCGTGTAGATACCCAGTTCTTGACCGACGATATCTATCCGAAATGTCCGCAGATTCTGAACGGAGTGAGTCAGGCAAAGATCATGAGTCAGCAGAAATACCTCCCACTCATCCAGCAACTCGCAACAATCAGCAAGAAATTGCCGAAGAGCAAGAAGGTTTTCGATAATAGCAAAGTAACCGACCACCACGCCATCATCCCAACCGGTGTTCCGCCAACCGGACTCACCGATATGGAGGCAAACGTGTATGATCTCATCGCCAAGCGCTTCATCAGCGTGTTCTATCCAGACTGTAAATTCTCCACCACCACCGTTTTGGGCGAAGTCATCAACGAAGACGGACCGAAACCGGAGAAGATAGAGTTCAAGGTGAGCGGTAAGGAGATTCTCGAACCGGGCTGGCGAGTAGTCTATGCCAAGGATGTAAAGAATGCAGATGACGATGATGCTTCAGATAACGCCAACGGAAACGCAGACTCAGGAAACGGCGCCAAGAAGGAAGTGGTAGAAGAAAGAACCCTCCCATCCTTCACAAAAGGCGAATCGGGAGAACATCAGCCTACCCTGACGGAGAAATGGACCACGCCACCTAAGTATTATACCGAGGCAACCCTGCTCCGTGCGATGGAGACAGCCGGCAAATTCGTAGAAGACGAAGAACTTCGTGCTGCATTGAAGGAGAACGGAATCGGCCGACCATCCTCCCGTGCCGGCATCATCGAGACCCTCTTCAAGCGCCACTACATCCGTCGCCAGCGCAAGAATCTGATGGCAACCCCGACAGGCATCGAACTCATTGACACCATCCATGAGGAACTGCTGAAGAGTTGCGAACTGACCGGTATCTGGGAGAAGAAGCTCCGCGACATCGAGCACAAGACCTACGATCCTGCCGACTTCATCAACGGACTGAAAGAACAGATCAACAAGATTGTCATCGATGTATTGTCAGACAACAGCAACCGGAGAGTGACCATCATGACAGAGGAAGACCTCAAGAAGAAACCGGCTGCCAAGAAACCGGCTGCCAAGAAAGCTCCAGCCAAGAAAGCCGATAAGGCAGCTGCACAGAATACAGATTCTCAGAATGCTCCTGCTCAGCCGGCTCCAGCTGCCGACCCAATGGTTGGCAAACCATGTCCGCTCTGCGGAAAGGGCGTCATCATCAAGGGCAAGACCGCCTATGGCTGCAGCAACTGGAAGGCAGGCTGCCAATATCGTCAGCCATTCTCGCAGATGTAAATCAATATGAAACAAATAAGATTTTATCAAATCATAACAGCAATCAGCTGCCTCTTTCTGATAAGTTGCGGCATTGAACAGAACCTGAAGAAAGCAGACAAGCATCTTTCTTTAGGCGAATACTACGATGCGGCAACCCAATATAAAAAGGTGTACACCAAAACACCTACCAAAGAGCGGGCTGCCCGGGGCAAGGTGGCTCTGAAGATGGCACGCTGCTATGATAAAATCAACAGTACGCCGAAGGCACTGGCAGCCTACAGCAATGCCATCCGATACAAGCAGGCTGACCTCAACGACCGCCTGGCTTACGCCCGGCTTCTCCTGAAGAACGGAAGTTACAGACAGGCAGCCAAGGAATTCGAATTCCTGCTCGATTCCATGCCCGACAATATGCTGGTAAAGAACGGACTCGAATCGGCACGAAAAGCCCCAGTCTGGAAGAAGGAAGGAAGCCGGTACAAGGTAAAGCGGATGGATGTTTTCAACTCCCGAAGAGACGACTATTCGCCGATGTTCCTCAGCGATGACAACAGTCAGCTCTATTTCACCTCAACCCGCAACGAAGCCCAGGGCAGCGACCTGAACGGAGTGACGGGAACGAAATCTGCCGACATTTTCTTCTCTGAAAAGAACGATAAAGGCAAATGGAGCAAGCCGGAAGCCATCGGAACCGGTCTCAACACCGACTACGAAGAGGGCGCATGCTGCTTTACCCCAGACGGCAAGCAGATGTACCTCACCCAGTGTGCCACCGATCCCACTTCGCCCCGCTTAGCCCAGATAGTAACCTCCAACCGCTCGGATGCAGCCTGGAGCAAGCCTACGAATCTGGAAATCAGCAAAGATACACTCAGCTGTTTTGCCCATCCAGCCATCTCCCCTGATGGCGAATGGCTCTATTTCGTATCAGACATGCCGGGCGGAAAGGGCGGTCTCGACATCTGGCGAGTGCGCATCACTCCTGCCGGACTGGGCGGCGTAGAGAACCTGGGCGAACCTATCAACACACCAGGCGATGAGATGTTCCCTACCTTCCGCCCTAACGGCGACTTTTACTTCAGCAGCAACGGTCATGTGGGAATGGGCGGACTCGACATCTATATCGCCAAAGTAAATTCCATCACCCGGAAATATGAACTCACCCACCCCGGCTATCCGCTGAATACAGAAGCCGATGACTTCGGAATGACTTTCGAGGGTCTCCACAACCAGGGTTTCTTCTGCTCTAACAGAAAAGACGGAAGAGGCTACGATCATATCTACTCCTTCGAGAATCCGGAGATTGTTACCACAATGAAGGGATGGGTTTACGAGAAAGACGGTTATGAACTGCCTGCCGCAGAGGTCAGAATCGTAGGCAACGACGGAACGAACAGGAAACTATCCGTCAAGGGCGACGGTTCGTTTGTCCTCCCTATCAATCCGCATGTCGACTACCTGGTGATGGCATCCTGCAAAGGCTACCTCAACCACAAGGAAGAACTTCGGGTTGATTCGGCTAAAGAGAGTAAGGAATACGTGCTCCAGTTCCCGCTGGCTTCCATCACAGCCCCTGTACTCATCGACAACATCTTCTACGATTTCGACAAGGCAACCCTTACCGAAGCCAGTACAACAGCCCTCGACCAGCTGGTAACGCTGCTGAAAGAGAACCCGCACGTTACCATCGAACTCAGCGCCCATTGCGACTACAAGGGAAACAGCGAATATAACAAGCATCTGTCTCAGCGCCGCGCCCAATCGGTAGTAGACTATCTGATAAAACACGGCATAGAGAAAGAGCGCCTCACCCCTGTGGGCTACGGCAAGGAGAAGCCGAAGAATGTGCGCAAGAAACTTACCGAGAAGAATCCTTGGCTCAAGGAAGGCGATGTGCTCAACGAAGAATTTATCCTGAAGCAGAGCAAGGAGCATCAGGAAATCTGCAACCAGCTGAACCGCCGAACCGAGTTCAAAGTGCTCCGCACTACCTATAAATTGTTTTAGAAACCGATATCATAAGCATAGGTGCTCTACTGAAAAAGTAGCAGCACCTATTTGTTTTTCTATATTCAGCATTATTAAATCTTCGTTCATCGACGCTGAATGTCCGTTCAGCGACGTTGAATGTACGTTCAGCGACGTCGAATGTCCGTTCAGCGTCGATGAACGGAGATTTCAAGAGCATAAAGATGATATTTATAGTAATAAAAAACTCTTTCTATTAGCACTAAAAACTATTCTGCTAATAGAAAGAGTTGATCATTCATACAATTGATATCAGGGAAGAAGCCTACTGACGTGCATCAGCCAGTTCATTATATCCCCAAACCATGATGAGGACAACGAAGCCAGCCAGCACCATCAGGAGATTCTGAGAGTGGGCGATGGAATCTGCCACATGCGTAAGAACACGCGAACCGGAAAGGAGGAAATCTATCTTCATAGAGAAAAGCCATCCCTGAATCTGCTCCCATCCCTGACAGACTACAGCTATGATGATGCCTGCTGCCACACAGGCTGCCGTCCATAAATGTTCCAGACGCTGGCGCTTAACCAGCGACATCGCTGTACCAGTTTCGGGTAAAGCCGGCAAGGTCTGCATCACCCTGTCGGAGAATCCGTCATCAGGAATCTCTGACATCTGGCAATCGGAAAAGAACATCTGTAAGAGTTCTTCATCCTGAGGGGCCAACGGTTCCCCTTTCATGCTCTCCAACTTCTTATCATTTATCTTATCGGTCATAACCATTCTTTTTTAAGTAACTTGCAAGTTTCTGTTTTCCACGAGAGAGATGCGACTTAATGGTGCCTTGCGCCATTCCCGTCACCTCTGCAATCTTATCTATAGAGAGACCATCCATCAGCTGCAGCGTGATGCATGTACGTTCGTTCTCGCTCAATATCCGCAGGGCATTGAGTAAATCCATCTTCAGTCCGGTATTCACTCCCTGCGCATTCTGTCGGGCAACCGCCGGCGTATCGATATCCTGCGTTTCCTTATAACTGCGGGTATAATCATACCACACATTATAGGCGATACGATAAAGCCAAGTGGAAAAGCTGGCTGTACCCCTGAAACCCGACAGATGGGTATAAGCCTTCACAAAGGTATCCTGCGCCAAGTCGTCACTCAGCTGCGCATCCCCCAGCGTCTGCCGTAGGAAGAACCCACGAATGGGTGACTGATACTTCCTGACCAGCAAGTCGAACGACTTGCGGTCATGAAGCATCACCACCTTCGTGACGAGAGAAATATCGGATAACTTTTCCACTATATATTAACTAATAATTGTTGTTTGATTTTTATACCGGAGTTCCATTATAACCTGTGCCCTGATCGCCATGGCGGTTTCTCCACCAATCCTTGATGGCTGGAAGCGAACCTATGAGGGTCTGTCCCAATCCATAGAAGAAGACCAGGGCTCCGATGCCAGCCAGGAAATCAGCATCCCACCAGGCAAACATGGCGCACAAACCGGCTCCCAGGAAGGCATTTTTCAATCCACGCTTTACCAGATACTCATCGCTCTGCTTGTCTATCGGCCGGTCGCTTTCCGGAACATTGATGCCCTTCTCCATCGCCATCTCCGCCAGTTTCATCCGGTCGTTGTGGCGGCGAATCAGATATCTGATAACCAGAAATACGATGATCAGCGGAGCAAAGACAAACAGCAGACCGAAGATGATACAGAAGATGATCATAACAGCCAGCGCTCCGCCACCAAATACCGAACCGATGAAATCGAACGGATCATCATAGTTGTCTAAACTGTATCTAGAATGAACAGACTTATTATCATTCTCATCATAATCATCATAGTTGGCCGAATCTGTACTGGTTGTATCAGAATAAGCCTCCAACGCCTCGTCGTCTTTATCCTTCGAAGCAGATGGCTGTGCGGCAGATGCAGGAGCAGCCTTTGAATCTACCTGTTGGGTAGTTGGATGATAACGATGTTTTGGAGCAGAAGACGCCAAAGACACTTGGGTGGCTCCGATGCTCATAACGAGCGCTAATGCCAATATTGCTTTCTTCATATCATTATTTTTTACTGTTTTACCTTGTTATTTGAAAAATTTCTGCTTCTTAGACGCATCTCTTCGCGATTTAGTTGCAAAGAAACGAAAAATTTCTTATTTTTGCAAACAAATTAAAGAAAAAGAAACAGAATGAAGACATTACCTGAAGATTTCAGAACATATACGCAGGCACTGATGGGCGAAAAGCTGTATCAGCGTCTGGAGCATGCTATCCTTGAAGAGGAGGCACCAACCAGTATCCGCATCAATCCTTTTAAATGCAAGGATGCTGATGGCGAACCGGTTCCCTGGTGTCCGGAAACCGGACGTTATCTCTCTACGCGTCCCGGATTCACCTTCGATCCGCTGCTGCATGCCGGCTTATATTATGTACAGGAAGCCTCATCTATGTTTGTAGATATGGCTATCCGACAGTACGTAAAAGAACCGGTGATGATGCTGGATCTCTGTGCTGCCCCTGGCGGAAAGTCGACAGCCGTAAGGGCTGCCTTGCCGGAAGGGAGTCTGCTCTTCAGCAACGAACCGATGCGCACCCGCTCGCAGATTCTTGCCGAAAACGTACAGAAGTTCGGTCATCCGGATATGATTGTTACCAACAACTATCCCCGCGATTACAAGAAATCTAAGTTGCAGTTTGATGTGATTCTTACCGATGTTCCCTGCTCCGGCGAAGGAATGTTCCGCAAAGATGAAGGGGCTATCGGCGAATGGAGTACCCAGAATGTGAACAACTGCTGGCAGCTGCAGCGCGAAATCGTATCGGATATATGGAACTGTCTGAAGCCAGGCGGTATCCTGATTTACTCTACCTGCACCTTCAATGCGCACGAAGATGAGGAGAACGTGGACTGGATATGCGAAGAACTTGGCGCTGAAGTGATGGCACTGGAGGGTGTAGAAGATACATGGAACATCACCCGCAACCTCACGGGCACCGACTTCCCGGTTTACCGGTTCATTCCTGGCGTTTCGCGAGGCGAAGGTCTGTTTATGGCGATTCTGAAGAAAGAGGGCGAATGGGAAGCCGGCTCACCAGCCAAGGAGAACAGGAAGGATAAGAAGAAAGACAAGAAGGTGGCTAAAGGAAAGGGACCGGAGATTCCGGACGGCTGGCTGAAGACTGATACGGAATGGATGCCTGCAGAGAGCAACGAGACGGTTTACGCCATTCCGGGCAGATGGAAAGACATCTACAACCAGGCTGAAAAGAACCTGAAGGTGCTGCATGCAGGTGTGAAACTGGGAACAGACAAGGGAAAGGGTCTCATTCCCGACCAGGCTCTCGCCCTCTCTACGATGCTCAACAAAGATCACTTCCCACAGGTGGAGTTATCCTACGATGATGCCATCCGCTACCTTCGCAAGGAGGCTGTGAATCTGCCTGCCGATACGCCTAAGGGGTATGTTCTGATAACCTACAGACAGGTTCCGATAGGCTGGGAAAAGAACATTGGCAACCGTGCCAACAACCTCTATCCGCAGGAGTGGAAGATCAAGAGTAGCCATATTCCGGAAGAACAGTTTACAGTTAACAGTTTATAGTTTATGCTTAGCATCATCGCCTGTATATCCAAAGTGCATAGAGCTATCGGGTACAAGAACCGGTTGCTCTACGCCATCCCATCGGACATGACCCGATTTCGTATGCTCACAACCGGACATACGATCATCATGGGCAGGAAGACATTTGAGTCGCTGCCTAACGGAGCCTTGCCCAACCGCCGTAATATTGTTATCTCGAAGACAAGAGAGCAGATAACAGGGTGCGAAGTATACACCTCTCTGGAAGAAGCGCTGGCAGCAAGGAAAGAAGAGGCAGCAAGGAAAGAAGAGGTTAGAAACAAAGAAACGGTTGGAAGCAAAGAAGCTTCAGATGAATGTTTCATCATCGGAGGAGCCAGCATATATGAACAGGCTTTGCCTTTTGCAGACAAGCTTTATCTCACAATCGTAGAAAAGGAACCTGAACATGCCGATACCTTCTTTCCGGAAATCAATCCGGCAGAATGGGAAGTGACAGAAAAAGAAATGAGGAATGAAAACGGCTTACCGTTCACATTCCTCACCCTTTATAGAAAGCAGTAATCCCGCAGGGAGCTACTGCTTTTTTCTTTTTATATCTTATTTCTCTGCTGCAGCCTCCTCATCAGTTTCCTCTTCATCATCGTTGAAACTCTTGAGATCCTGCATAGAAAGCTGGCGGTTGATAGATGCATTGAAAGAGATGATGGTCTCGCTGCGAGACAATCCCAGTGGCTGCAACTTATCATGGATGATTTCCAGGAGATGGTGGTTGTTCAGCGCATAAATCTTGATAAACATATCAAAACCACCTGTAGTATAGTGACACTCTACAACCTCAGGAATCTTCTTCAACTCCTCTACAACCTGGTCAAACTTCTCAGGCTCCTTAAGATAGAGTCCCATATAAGCACAAGTTTCGTAACCTATCTTTTCTGGGTCAATGATGAATTGTGAACCCTTGATGATACCAAGATTTGTAAGTTTAGCAACACGCTGATGAATGGCAGCACCGCTCACGTTGCAAGCGCGTGCCACTTCCAAAAATGGAATACGGGCATCCTGAGAAATCAGCTTCAGAATCTGCCTATCTAATGAATCTAAAATTTGTTTTGACATAATACTAATAATTTGCTTGCAAAGATAATACAAAAAATTAATAAAAGCAATTTTTTAAGAGAAAAACATGATAAATTAATATTATTTTCCTTTTTCTGTGGCAGAATAACTGATTTTTAGTGCTTTTGCCTGGCGCAAAGCCTGCTTTACGTCGGTTATCACACCCATCTTTGTCTCTTGGTCTGCTTTGATTGATACGGTCATCAGCTTCTGGTCTTCCGGCGACATACGCTTCTTTTCTGCCGAAATGTAATCCATCACTTCGGGAGCCGAAGCAAACTTGTCATTCAACTGAATCTGGGTACCGGTACCATACTTTGCCTGCATCTCTTTGGTTGGCTTACCTATATAAATATGGCTCACCGCCGATTTCTTGGTCAGGCGGGTGAGTTCCTTGCCTTGTGGCAAACGGCAGTCTACCTTCAAGGTAACCTGGCGCATGTGGGTAACAATCATAAAGAAGAACAGTACGGAGAAAATGAGGTCTGGCAGAGAAGATGTATTCAACCCTGGCACTTCATGCGATTTCTTATGAAAATTCATCATTGTTTACCTCCTTTCTGCTGTTCAGTAGCTGTTTCTGCCGAATTTTCTTCCCCTTGCTTTTCTTCAGCATTGGCATCAACACGCTGGTCGGTTTGAGTCATTGCGTTGGCATACGACTCTGTGATGCGCTGCGGACAGATGTTGCGCACCTGTTCTTTCTGGTCATTGTTCAAGAGGGCATAATCCCTGTGATATTTCTTCTGGGCTGTTTCGTTGCGCAGCTGGCTATATGCTTCCATCAGCTGATTCTGCATCTGGAAATAGAGATTATAGTCGGCATCGCGGTCACTCTCAATAGAGATGAGATGTTTCTTGCCCAGGCGGTGTACAAAGCGGATGGTTTCTTCCTTGAGCTGGCTCACCTGCATCGGCTTACCGTTGACCAAAAGCGTATCGCCAGCCGTCAGGCGCAGCGCCATGAGGTTAGCCTTGTCTACCACCGACTGCTGCTGTTCCTTCTTCTGCGGTTCAGGTGAAGGGAGTTGGCGCAACAGTCCCTTATCCACATCCATTGATGTGGTGACAAGGAAGAATATCAACAGCATGAACGAGATGTCGGCTGTAGATGTGGTATTCAGTCCCGGGGTTTCGTGTTGCTTCCTTCTAATCAGCATATTTAATCCTTATTTATAGAATAGAGAGCCCAAAGCACTCACTTTAGTTTTTCTTCCGAATATAACGTGTGGCACCAAAACAGACGGCACCGATTCCTGCCACCAGCATCAGGAGCGATGTGATGACAAACATATCTGAAAGCTTGAGCCAGAGCCAGTCGGCATAATTCTCGCCATTGATGAGCATCGGAGCAGAACCGCCCAAAAAGAAGGTAAGCAGCAAAACTGCCAAAGTTCCGATCCATGTGATGCGGAAGATGCGACGCACGGGAATGCCATTCACTACAGCCTCCGACTTGCTGCTGCGATAATCTCTGATCATCGAAAAGACTGCCAGCCTTGTACCTCCTATCAGGAAGAGCCACATCAGCAGGATGAGCACATCGGTAAAGAGAGGCGCATTAAAGTCGGGGTTCTCTTCGAAAGGCAAATCGTAGCCTACCAAAAAGAACAGACCGAAAACCAGCACCGCCAGTCCTATCATGATATAGAACACCTGCTGCGATATCTTTTCGGCCGACTTCGTCTTCTGCTTTGAAAATTGAAATTTAACCATTTCTCTCTTCGTTTATTTATTCTTGGCAATAATATCCATTAAAGTAACCGCCGACTCCTCCATCTGGCTTGTCAGGTGCTCCACCTTAGAAAGGATGTAGTTATAGAAAACCTGAAGGATGAGGGCTACGATGATACCGAAGATGGTAGTGATGAGCGCCACTTTCATACCCGAAGCCACGATAGTAGGACTGATATCGCCCGCCTGCTGAATCTGGTCGAACGACATGACCATACCGATCACGGTTCCGAGGAATCCGAGCGATGGCGCCATAGCGATAAAGAGTTTGATCCAGGAGCATCCCTTCTCCAGGTTAGCCGCCTGAACGGTACCATATCCGCTCACCGAGCGCTCGATGTCATCAAGACTCTCGCTGATATGCATCAAACCCTGGTAGCAGATAGAAGCCACCGGCCCGCGGGTATTCCGGCAGAGCGTCTTAGCCCCTTCCACATCTCCTGCCGCCACCTTCTGGTCGATATCCTGCATCAACTTCTTGGCGTTGATTTCAGAGAGACTCAGATAGATGATGCGCTCGATACAGAAAGCCATACCCACGATGAGGGCGATGGCAACGAGAGACATAAATCCCGCATTACCCTCTATAAACTTTGTCTTAAGAGCTTGATGAAATCCCATGTTCTCTTCTTGAGCCATCATAGGCAGAGAACACATCCATGTGAAAACCAATATTGCAAAACGTGCAATAGCTGTATTTTTCTTCATATACTTTATTATATATATAAAAGCGGAAAGAGGGGGATTCGAACCCCCGATTCCCTTTAGGGGAATACACGCTTTCCAGGCGTGCCTCTTCAGCCACTCGAGCACCTTTCCTGTTTCGAAGTACAAAATTATCACTTTTTATTCGAAAATCCACATATTCGTTTGCTTTTTACATTTCTTTAACTAGAGATGACATAAAACAAGCGCCCTGAAAGGACAAAAGCATCTATTTTAAAGCTTTTGCCCTTTCAGGGCGCCTTGTTGGTTGCATATTTAACCCAGGGTGTTGCCCTTGGCTAGGAGCTTCTGCCCTTTCAGGGCGTATGGCGTCTCCAAGAGTACAAGCTCGCTAGGCGTCCCGACAGATTTACAATCTGGCGAGACACCTAGCGGACTTCCCCGCTTGCGAAAGTTCAGTCCTTTACTTCTCAGGAATAATCTCGAAGATTTCTGCAGAGCCTTCTATCTGAAGCTTGGCAGCCTTCTTCACCAATTCCACCTTGCAGAATGAACTGTCGATGGTGGTAGTGGCAAGAACCTTGCCCTTGGCGTTCAGCTGGCGACATACCAATGATTTGCCTGGAGCCAACTTCAACAGCAGGGTGTAACTCTTTACATCCTTCTCAATACCCATGGTAAGGGTGCCCTTGTTGGTGAATGAGGTGCATGGATTCTCATCGAAACCATACATCGCTGCCTCCAGATTGTCAGCCTCTACTGGGAAGTTCAAACGCTCTGGAGTGGTTGGATTCACCTCGAAGGTGCGGACAGCTGCCCAGTTGCGCTTGTCTGACTTCAACTTCTTGATACGGATATAACGGGCCTCAACAGGAGAATCGGTCTTCCAGTTGATGATATACTGCTTCTTCAACTCGCCTGTCAGCGCCTTCCATTCCTTTCTGTCTACAGAATATTCCAATACGGTGTTGTCGAAGTAATCTACATCATCCACAGAGTTACGGCCCTGGAGGATTCTTACCTCTGATACCTGACGAACGCAGCCCAGGTCAGCACCAATCCAGTCGCCTGTATTCTGACCGTTACCCGATGTATAATAGGTGGTAGAATCGTTGTCGAACATTGCCTTGCTCTGGGTGGTTTTCAAAGTGGCATAGGTACCGATACCCTTATAGAAGGCAGGAACCTTACCGGTCAACTTCTTGAAGAAGCCAGATGCCATATCGTCCATAGACTGCTCGTAGAATGGCTGCAATACCATGGTTCCAGACTTATGCTTCTCGTAGGCAGCCACGTCTTCCTTGCTCATGCGGTTGTTTACGTAGCCCTCCCAGAATGCCTGGTCGTTACCAGCCTTATATTCCTTGATAAGACTCATGGTCTTCAAGCCACGCTCACCCAACTTGCCAAACTCTGTCAACCATGGGCGGAGTTCCTTCATCAGCAGGGCATTCTTGCAGTTTGCCTCCATCTGGGCTGGTGCATTCTTTACTCTTACAAACTCATTCTGCAGAGCATTGAACTGAGCATCGGTGAAGTTGTCGATGCGGAAGCTCTTGGTCTCCCATGACTCGATGCGGCGATAACCGGTCTCGGTATCGCAAGAGTGCATGGCGAAGGTGCGATATGCCTCGTGTGCCTCAGGAGTGAGATCTACCAGGCCACGCTCCCAGTTGTCCAACGGATTATAGTTGGCGATGTTCCATGCATAATCAGCCACACCATAGAGAGCCAGCTTAGAAGCCTCTCCGTGCTCCATAGGGTTGCTTACGAAGCCGCAGAGATCCTTGTTGGTCAGGTCGGTCTGCAAACCATAGGTAGGACCCTGCATGATGATATGGCGTGCATAATCGGTTACAGGGAAGTTCCACCAGTAATAAGCAGGGCGCTTGATGCGGGAGTTCACCCAGTCGAGGGTCTCGCGGGTCAAGTCACTACATACCACATCACCCGTCCAGAATACATTGATAGATGGATCGAGGGTATTACCGAAGATAGCCAGAGAACCGGTTGGTTTTGGATTCGCCCAGAGACGGGTATAATCGGTAGGACACATCACGAGCGGTGTAACATCGCCCTTAGCCTTCACAAATTCCTTTGCCAGGCGGTTCAGGAGTTCCGACTGCTTCACTGGGTTGGCACCCTCGCCCGAAATATCATCAAAGAAGATGGCGAAAGAGCGCACACCGAGGTCGTACATCAGATCGAGCTTGTGAACCAGGTTCTGATAGTCTTCCTCGTTCCACTTGATATCCTGTCCTGGATGGATAGCCCACACGAAATCTACACGGTTGCGGCGGCAAGCCTGAACGAGTTCGCTGATGTTCTTAGCCTCTTTCTCTGGATAAGGCAGGCGCCAGTTAGGACAGCTGTGATAAGGGTCGTCCTTAGGGCCATAGAGATAGGTGTTCATCTTGTTCTTTCCATAATAGTCGATGAGGGAAAGACGCACCTGATGAGACCAAGGCTCGCCATAGAAGCCTTCTACCACACCACGGTTTGGAAGATCAGGGTAGTCGTTGCAAGTGGTATAAGGCATCTGGCCCTTTGCCATCTCGCTGTTTACAATCTGGCGCAAGGTCTGCAAGCCATAGAAAGCGCCACGCTCATCGTATCCCACAATCTGGATACCTTTGGCATCAGCCTTCAGGCTGTAAGCACCCGATACAGGCTTCACGCCAGCCTTGGCAGCAAGCTTCTCACCGAAATCGATGGTCAGGCGAATGCCCTTGGCGTTAGCGGTCAGGAACTTCACATCATCAGCAAACTTACCTTTCTTGTCAATCACCTTGACACCCTTCTGCAGGTCGAGTCGGTTAGCAGCATCCACATTCAGGAGATGTGGTGTAGGGCTCACGATGAGTCCGTGATGATCCAGTTTCTTACCCGGAATCATGTTTACGTCCTGCTTTTCAGAACGCTGGCCGCTCAGGTCTTGTGCCTGAGTGCCCTGTGCAAATGCAGCCATCAGGAGGGCTGCCATCAACATTTTTCTAGTCATAATGAATAGTTGGTTTAGGATTTATTTTTATTAAATTTTATATATTTACAAAAGCTTTTGCCCTTACAGGGCGCTTTGCTGATTGCCATTATAACCCAGGGTGTTGCCCTGGGCTAGGAGCTTCTGCCCTTTCAGGGCGTGCTGCTTCTAGAGCTTTGAGTCTTCAGGGCGTGTGGGGCATTTCCCTAGAAGTGAAAGACACTTTCTACATTTTTATTCGTCTGTTCTGCAAACTTTTCTTCGCTCACGTTGTAGGCTTTTGCCAAGGTTTTAAGTACTTCTACCACGAAGGCGCTCTCATTGCGCTTTCCGCGATATGGAACGGGAGCCATGTATGGAGAGTCGGTTTCCAAAACAATGCGGTTCATCGGAACCACGGCAGGGAGGTCTTCACGCAGATGACTGCTCTTGAAGGTAGAAACTCCACCGATGCCCAGCACGAAGTTATCGAACGAGAGGAGTTCCTCTGCCTCCTTCTGATTGCCGGTAAAGCAATGGAACACGCCGCCCGGCAGGTCTTTCTGATACTGTCTGAGCAGATGCACCATCTCGTTCTGTGCCTTGCGGCAATGAATCATCAATGGCAAGCGGGTCTCTATCGCCCACTTCACCTGTTCCTCAAAAGCCTCCAGCTGCTCATGCTCGAACTCACGGCTCCAGTAATAATCCAGTCCTACCTCGCCCACAGCGATAAAGTCAGAAATCAGTGGAGAATCAGCCGTCTGCCCAGCATTTCCCGTCATGCGATGCTCCTCCAGTATCTTCCGGAGTTCAGCCAGCTGCTCCTTCCAGTCTTCCTTCACCTCTTCAGGATGCAAGCCAATCATAGGATAGGCGTAGCCCGGATATTCCCGGCTCAGAGCCAGCACAGCGTGCGTAGTCTTCACATCGATGGCAGGCAGGAACACCTTACCTACCCCCGCTTCTTTAGCTCGGGCGAAAGCCTCCGCCCTATCCTCATCAAATTCTTCCGCATCAAAATGCGTATGTGTATCTATTACTTTGAACATTGAACTTTGAAATTAGTACTGTCGCTTCATCATTTTCTGAGCATACTTTGCCAATTCCTCCTTACGCTCAGCAGGCACATTCACGGCATCCAGATACTTCTTGCTCTGCTCGAAATAATAAGCAATCTTATCCTGCGCCATTTTGTCGATACCTATCTCGTTGTATAGACGGGTAACGGCAGCCACCTTCTCCTTGCGGTCGAACTCCTTGGCATCCACCCATTTCTGGAGTTCTGCACGCTGAGCGTCGTTGGCATGGTTGAAGGCATTGATGAGCATGTAAGTCTTCTTGTTGGATGTGATATCGCCACCAATCTCCTTACCGAACACCTTGGTATCGCCGTAAACATCGAGGTAATCATCCTGCAACTGGAACGCCAATCCTATCTGCTCGCCAAACTTATACAGGTTCTCTGCATCCTCATCAGAAGCATCGGCAAGGATTGCACCCATCTTCAAGGCACAAGCCAGGAGTACGCTGGTCTTGAGGCGGATCATCTCGATATATTCCTCCTCCTTCACATCGTTACGGTTTTCAAACTCCATATCAAACTGCTGACCTTCACCAATTTCCAGGGCAGTGGAAGTAAAGAGTTTCAACACCTTGGCAAGATGCTTTTCATCGCATTGAGCCATACGCTCATAAGCCAGAACGAGCATGCTGTCGCCCGAAAGGATTGCCGTATTGGCATCCCATTTCTTATGAACCGTTTCATGACCGCGACGCAAATCAGCATTGTCCATCAGGTCATCATGCAGCAAAGTATAGTTATGATAAGTTTCCAGGGCAACGGCATTCATCAGAATCTTCTCAGGATTGTCCTTGAAAAGATTGTAGCCCAGAAGCATGAGCGTAGGACGAATACGCTTGCCACCCATAGAAAGAACGTATCTGATAGGCTCATAAAGAGACTTTGGCTTTCTTTCGTAAGGCAAATTAGCCAGAAACTCATTTACCATGCTTAAAATTTCATCTGCTGTCTTCATAATAATGTATAATTTATAATGTATAATTTACAATGAACAATTTATAGCTGGAACACTACCGGGATGGCAATCATCGTGCGACAGACCTTGCCTTTATCGATGCCCGGTTTCCACTTCGGCATCATCTTCATCACCCTCAAAGCCTCGTTGTCGAGCAATGGATCTACCGAAGTGCTTACCTTGATATTGGCAACACTTCCATCCTTGTTTACGATAAAGGATACCACTACGGTTCCCTGAATCTTACTCTTCTGGGCAGCTACAGGGTACTTCAGGTTCTTGGTAAGCCACTGCATGAAGGCAGACCAGCCACCAGGAAACTGCGGTATCTTCTGCACGACGGTCAGTTTGATAGGAGCCTCAGCTCCCGGATTCTCAATGGGAGTTTCAGGAACCGCTTCCTTCACCTCAGATCCATCCACTACACCCGAGCCGTCGCCGATAACCAGTTCGCTGGTTGTAGAACTGATTTTCTGCGGTGCCTTCTGAGTCTGTTGCTCGGCAGCCTTCACTTCCTGGGTAATTGACTTAGAAGCAGGAGCCGAAACAGCCTCTGCACTCACCATATCTTTCTGGTCGGGACGAGCTGACATTTCCAGATCCTGTGAGAGATCTTCCATCGATTCCGACAAGTCATCATCTCCCTGCTGACCTCTCTGATATTGGAGTCCTACGAAGATGAAAGTAAAAGCCAGCAGCAACCCCAGCAGAAAAAATGTAACCCGCTTATCTTCCAGTTGTGCGCTATTTGATTTCTTAATTTCCACAATAAAAACCGTTTAAAATCGTTATTTCCTACGAAAACATTGCAAAATTACTTCTTATTATTGAAAAAAGCAGTATCTTTGCCAAAGAATTAGAAAATTTAAATGAAAAAATATGTAATTTCCGCAATATTGACGCTTTTTGCGACAATTATTGATGCTCAAGAGAGCCAAACGGGGTATAATTTCCTTCGCTTGCCGGTGAGTGCCCATGCAGCTGCTCTGGGTGGCGACAACATCACCTTGATAGAAGATGATGAGGCACTCATATTCCATAATCCGGCTCTCCTGTCATCAGTAAACGACAAGACGGTCAATCTCAATTATATGAACTATATGTCGGGGGTGAACACTGCCTCGGCTAGTTTCAACCGTATTGTCAACGACAAGGCTTCGTGGGCTGTTTCGGCTCAGCTTGTTGACTACGGCAAGATGAAAGAGACGGATGAGAACAACATCCAGATGGGTGAGTTCTCGGCAAAGGACATTGCCGTTGCGGGTTACTTCTCTTATATGCTCGGTGAAAAGTTTGCGGGTGGTATTGCCGCCAAATTCATCACTTCGTATATTGGCGATTACAATTCTATCGCTGTGGGAGTGGATCTGGGCATCAACTATTACGACCCGGAAACGGAATGGTCGGTTTCATGTGCGGCAAAAAATCTGGGTGGACAGCTGAAAGCTTACGACAATGAATATGAGAAGATGCCGATCGACCTGCAGTTAGGTGTGACGAAACGCTTCGCCAACGCACCGTTCAGGGTATCAGCCACACTGGTCAACCTGAACCATTGGGACAGCAGTCTTCGTGATCATGCCGTAGTAGGTGCCGACATTCTGCTTTCGGAGAGCCTGTGGATAGGCGCCGGCTACAACTTCCGGAGAGCCAACGAGATGAAAATCAGCACCTCAGAAGATGAGGAAAGCAGTCATGGAGCCGGTTTCTCTGTGGGTGGCGGTATCAACCTGGAGCGCTTCCATCTGAACGTTGCCTACGGCAAATATCACGTCAGTAGCAACAGTCTCATGCTGAACGTAAGTTACAGATTATAAATTATACATTAAAGTTAGTTCGAAATTATGAAGAAAATAACAATAGCAATAGACGGATACTCTTCTTGCGGTAAGAGTACGATGGCAAAGGATCTTGCCAAGGAAATAGGTTATGTTTATGTAGATACGGGCGCCATGTACCGCTCGGTAACCCTCTATGCGCTGCGTCATCAGCTCTTCGAAGCAGATGGAGCCGTAAAGACTGAAGAACTGCAGAAGGAGATGAAGAACATCAGCATCTCATTCAAGTTTAATGCAACAACCGGTCGCCCAGACTGCTATCTGAACGGCGAACTGGTAGAAAAGGAAATCCGTTCGTTAGAGGTTTCCAACCACGTTAGTCCGATTGCCGCCGTTCCTTTCGTCAGAGAGGCGCTGGTAGAACTGCAGCAGAAGATGGGCGAAGACAAGGGTATCGTGATGGATGGTCGCGATATAGGTACCACCGTGTTCCCTAATGCCGAACTGAAGATTTTCGTAACAGCCAGTTCACAGGTGAGAGCACAGCGCCGTTTCGATGAACTGAAGGAGAAAGGAATGCCAGCCGACTTCGATGCGATTCTGAAGAATGTAGAGGAGCGCGACTATATCGATAGCCACCGCGAGACTTCCCCACTCAGAAAAGCAGATGATGCAATCACGCTCGACAACAGCAACATGACCATTTCTGAACAGAAGGCATGGCTGATGGAACAATATCAAAAAGCAATAGCAGAATAAGCTACAGAGAAGAGACTGCCGGGTTATTAATGCAAAAATACGTTAAATATACTACTTTTGCCGATAAATTTATTTTATTCGATGAAAAGATTTGGAAAAAAAAACTTCAATTTAGTATCTTTGCAATCATATTAACAAGGTAGTAATGATATAGATTATAAATTTTGAGTTAATTACTGTTTTTTGAAGGTGATAGGTCTTCGGGAGAAGATTTATCACCTGTTTTATTTTCAGACAGTTTATAAAAGATAAACCCACTTGACGTCGTGAAACACGACACCAAATGGGTTAACTGATTAATAACCAATATATTAAGTTTTTCAATCAACGATAAAACTATCCTCTACCCATATACGGTGAAACACCGTACCAAGTATATCAAGTAGCTGATAATCAATATTTTAACTCTTATTACAAAAGAGCAGAGTTTTCCTTGATAATCTTATCCTTGCACTCTTCCATCAGCCACTTCGGCGTACTGGTAGCACCACAGATACCTACCGTTTCCACATCCTTGAACCAGTTCATATCTATTTCGTCAGCACTTTCTATCTGGTAGCTGTTGGCATTCACGCTCTTGCATTCCTTGAAAAGCACCTTGCCGTTCGAACTCTTTCTGCCACTCACAAAGAGGATGACATCATGCTTGCTGGCAAAGGCAGCGATGTTAGGCATGCGGTTAGCCACCTGACGGCAGATGGTATCGAAACTCTTGAAGACAGCGCCCTCAACAATATGCTCCTGGCAATATTCGATAATGCGGTGGAACTCATCGAGACTCTTGGTAGTCTGGGAGTAAAGATAGATATCTTTAGAGAAATCCAGCTGACCGGTTTCCTTCAGCTGCTTCACATCCTCAAACTTCTCTACCACGATGGCATGACTCTCCGTCTGCCCCACCAGTCCGAGCACCTCAGCATGCCCGTTCTTGCCGAAAATCACGATCTGTGCCTCCGGATTGTTGACATACTGCTTCTTGATGCGGCGCTGCAACTGGAGCACCACAGGACAGGTAGCATCGATGATTTCAATGTTATTTCGCTCAGCAAGGGCATAAGTTTCAGGCGGTTCACCATGAGCACGGAGCAAGACCTTTACGCCCTGCAGTTCCTCCATCTGCTCATGGTCTATCGTGATGAGTCCCGCCTCATGCAGGCGCTCCACCTCCATACCGTTATGCACAATATCGCCCAGGCAGTAAAGTTTACCGCCCTTAGCCAACTCCTCTTCAGCTTTCTTGATGGCAGTGGTTACGCCAAAGCAGAACCCACTGCCGTTATCTATTTCTATCTGCACGATATTCATTTTTAAATCATTGTACATAAATCTTCACCACCACCTTAGCATGGTCAGGGTCATTCGTAATTATGAGGATACGAGGGTGTCTGACACGCGATTTCTTCAAGTCGGCAGCCACAGCCGTCACCTTCATCTTAACGGTCTCTCCTGGCTGAATCTTACTCTTCTTCAGTTTCACCTGCAAGCCCATCGTAAACATCTGCATGCTGCGGATATCCAGTTCCGACTTACCCTTATTGGTAATCAGAATCTCACCCTTCAGCTTCTTCTTTCCATTGAAACTACCCAGATTGAGATCGGTGGCAGACATCTCTATCTTCGGAGCCAGTGCCTTCTTGGCTGGAGTCATGTTTTCGAAACCAGGAAGAAGAACGGCTGATACCACGATTTCCTTCTCAGGCGCAATCTTATCGCCAGGACGCTCACCGAGATAAACCGATGTCTGGTTCAAGCCCAGGTCGCGCAGTTTCTTGGAATCCAGCACGAAACTGATTTCGGCAGAATGACGCGGAGCCACCTTGGAAGGCGATACGAAAGCATGAAGATAGGATGGCAGATGCATCACTACCGGCTCCAGCACTTCGTCGGTAGGATTGAAGATATGAATGCGCTGAACCGGACGGTCGCCACGGTTCACGTCATCAAACTCCACCTCCTGGGCATCACTCTTGATGACACCCAGCATCTCATCGTAAGAACCAGCGAAATCTACTACGCTGCCCACTACCCTTCCCCTCATAGAGAGGATGAACGGCTCTTCATCCGCATTGGTATAGAGGCAAACCTGCTTGGTGAAAGTACCCATCTGCTTGGCATCGTATACCGCCTTGATGACGAAACTTTCGCCGGCAGCTATGCTCGTCTTCGGATAATCTACCTCCGTACATCCGCAGCTTTTCAATACATTGTTGATAACCAACGGCTTGTGCCCGTCATTCTTCAGCACGAATTCGGCAGTTACAGGCTTGTGGAACACCACCTGTCCGCAGTCTACCACCTCGTGCTGGGTTGTAATCTTCTGTGCTGATGCAGGCAGCGCCAACAGCGCTGAGAGCATCCATATATTCATCCGTTTCATACTATTCTATTTTAAATTATCAATCTATAAACTTTTAACTATCAATTATTAACTTTCAATTCATAGGTCTCTGTGCGGCCACCAAACTCCGGACTGTAGGTACACTCAGCGGTGCAAGTTCCGCTCTGATAGTCGCCCTTTCTATCCACGTAATACTCCATTTCTACGATGTGCTTACCTTTAGATAAACGATCGAAATAGAAATTTGTTGCATGGTCTCTTGGAGAAACATAGCAGCCTATGCTCCACTGATAACCGCTCAACTGGTTAACCGGCTCCAGGCATGCCGCACGCTTATCCGTAATCTGCACAAAGTCGTAGTCGCGGTCGGCGGTGATGATGAGCGTTACCTTCACCTTCTCGCCTACCTGCGCATTGCCCTTGCTCTCAGATTCGGCTGGAACGATGACACGGCGCACCTTGATGCCCGACTCCATGGAACCGATTTCGCTGATAGGCTGCTTAAACTCTGCATAGACAGCTCCCCAGCTGGTATAATCGCTCTTTTTGTCGATGCTCAGCTTAGATGCCTTGCCCGGTCTTTCGGTCTTCACATAGCCCAAAGTAGTGGAATCCTGCGGCATCGGCAGCAGCTTGCCATCCAGTTTCAGCACGGCATTCTCAGCCTTCCTGCTCCAGTTGCTCTCATTGCCCTTCATAAAGGCGTAGACGGCATCCACGGTGTTCACTGGCGTATCCCAAACCTGGGTGCGTTTCGACATCAGGAGCCAGCGCTGCAGTTCCTCGATGGTCTGCTTGTCGTTCGGCTTCAGCATCTGCATCGCCTCTATCACGGATACCTGGGTAGGAATCTTATAGTTTCTCCAGCTGTAGAGTGCCTTGCGGGTATCGTAGTAGCGGCCCATCTCCTCGCGGTAAACGGCATATTCGTTCACGCTCTGCAGATATTCGCCTGCCTTCTCGCGGTAAGCAGCATTCTGCTGGCTGTTTCTGGCGAGTACCACGGCAGCACGCGCCTTGCCATAGATGGAGAAATCACCGGTCATCTTCGACATCTTGTCCAGGAGATAAGCCTTATCCTGCTCCAGATTCTGCTTCATCTTTCTGCCATCCACCGAAAGGATGTAGAGATAATGCAGCGCCTGTTCGCTAGGATTCACCTTCTGCTTTTTCTCCTCCTGCTTCTTCATTTCTCTTACTTCCTGTGCTGTCTGCCAGGAGAGATAATCGATGGCGGAAGTCAGCATCCGGGCGGTTGATTTCTGCACACCTGCGATGGCATTCAATCGAACCATCATTTCGGCTACCGATGTAGTCATATACCGGCTGCCCTTCATTCCCTTCCACCAGGAGAAGGAACCGTTAGGGTTCTGCAACTTCTTCAGCTTCTCCACCTGATTCTGCAGGCGGATGCTCTCCTGAGTGAGATTTTCCAGCGAGAGATGCTTCTGTACATGGCTTGTGATAGTATTGGCATAGATGGCAGACATCAGCGAGATGGCGTCCTCCTCATCCGGATTACTGATGGCTGGCAGCGCCTTCACCATCAGCCAACTTGGGTTATTGGTGTACTCGATGGTTACCTTTGCCTCTTCAGCGCCCTTCGCCTGCTTGCCCTCCTTGTTCAGAAAGAGTTTGCTCAGGTCGAAGCTCTGCTCACCCTTCTGATGCAGGGTGATAGGCAGGGTGTTCACCACGAGTTCACGGTTGCTCAAAACCGGCAGATAGTGCTGTTCACCATCGCTGTAGCCATTACCGGCAGCCACCACCTTATTAATATATACGCCTTCTTTCAGTCCCTGGACATCAAAGGAGATGGTAGCAGAACCCTCGGCATCGATGCAGTAGTTCTGCGTCTTCTGCCAAACCACCTTGTTGGTCTCCGGGTCGAGAATCTGCATACGGGTGTTGCCGCTCACCTTCTTGTCGGAAGTATTGAAGAGTTTCACCACGATGGTGCTCTTATCGCCCTCACGCAGGAAGCGAGGCATGTTAGGCTGCACCATCACGGTCTTCTGAGCCACAGCCTCATCTACCAGCAAACCATTGCGCATCTCCTTGTCATGAGCCAAGCCCATGAACTTCCAGGTAGTCACGCTCTCCGGCAGGGTAAACCTGATGGCTACGTTGCCATTGTTGTCGCTCTCCAAGGCAGGATAGAAGAAGGCGGTCTCGTTCATATTCTCACGCACCTGTACCTTATCGAGGAACAGTCCTGCATCTGAGCCAGAACCGCCGGCAAACTGCGGCATCTCCTCTACTACATCAAAAACCTTGTTGGCAGATGGAGCAGCCGCTCCGACACGGGTCATTTTAGAGCTGCGAATCCAGATGCCTTTCGCTTCTTCTCGAACCACCTCGTCTTTTTGTATACGAACAGACTCAACGGTTCCGCCAGAAGAACGTTCCAACTTGCTCAGCTCCACCGCTTGCATATAAGCATAATAGCTAAAGTATTTGCCATCAAACTTATCTACATCCAGTTGTTTCTGGTCAAAATATTTAGTAGGATAAACACCCAATAAATCCATCTTATAATACCACAGATTACTCGTCCAGTAGCAGCTTGGCAACCATTGGCTGAATCCGAGCGACATTTTCCAGGAATGCGGGGCTATCTGGTCGAGCGACTTGTCATAGAGTACGCTCATCAGCTGCGCCTTGGCTGGCTTGCCGTCAGGGGTGGTAATCTTCAGCGTCCACTCCTCCTTCTGTCCAGGGGTCAGACGGTTGCGGAAGGTCTTCCAGGCGATATCCAGTTTCTTCTCAGGCAAAGGACGGGCGATGCTCATCATTCGGGTATAGCACTTACCTTGCTTCACGAAACTATAGTTCAGTACGATGCCCGACGCATATTCCTCCTTGTAGGTGAAAGGCAGGGTCACGATGCTGTCGCCCAACTCCCAGGCGCCCTTCTCCAGCAGTTTGTTGCCGGCGATGATGGAATATACGATGTGTGCTCCGTTCTCCGAAGAGCCTACCTGGATATAGACAGGCTTGCCATCACGAGGGAAGGTCTTCGCCGTCTGATAATACCATTCGGTAGTTGGCTCCACCGGATGGGTATCCTTCATGCTGAAGAGCGTGAACTTCTGCTGCAGAGTATCCTGTCCGCAGATTGCCTCCAACTGATGAACGCCAGATTTCCAAACGAGGGAAGAAGAGGCAGAAGATGCATATTCCTTGATAGAAACCGGTACATTCGCCTCGGCATCCTTCCATTCGCCCTTATCAATTCGATATTTCAACCTACTAGAAATCGGCATACCACTGGCATTGCGGTAAGCGAAGGTCACCGTCTTCAGACTGTCTGTTTCGATACGCTTAGGAAGATTCACCGTGAGGATGGTTGGCTTGGTGCCCAGAGGCAGACTCATCACGCCCTCGTGGCTCTCACCGCTGATGTCGGTAACGATGGCTGAGACCTCGAAGTTGAAGAAACGGGCGATGCGCATGAAATCACTCATATCAACCTCGTCTTTTCCTGACAAGGAAGCCTCCAGCGGAATTTCCACATCGAAGGTTCCGTCCTCACGAGTCACGCAACTGTCTGTCTTTACCAGCTGTCCGGCAGAGCCTGCGCCCCACCACCAAAGCTGGTTTCTGCGAGTCACCTGATACTCCACCTTGGCACCCTGCACAGGCACACCAGAGTAGGTCTTGGCTGTAGCCTTCACCACTACAGTATCGCCCCAGTTATATTTCTCATTCACCTTCGGGAAGGTAATCTCGAAGGTTGGACGCTTGTATTCCTCCACTCTTACATATTTTGTTACCGTTCCATTCACGGAGATGAAATACAGTCCCGTCTGTCCCTCCTTCGGCAATTCGAAATCTACGGAAGCCGTACCGTATTCATCGGTAGTAGCCTTCTGCTCAGCCACCTGCTTCCCGTTAGCATCTCGCAGGATAAAATTCAGTTCCATGCTCTTGCCAGGCACACTGGCATCCAAGCCCTTCTTCACGATGTAGGAAATGGCTGAGGCATGCACGGTCTGACCCGGGCGATAGATGCTGCGGTCGGTAAACAGCTGATGTTTAATCTTGTCATCCTTCTGTTCGTAATAGCGGGTGCGAGAAAGATAGATATCCTTGGCAGGCGTAAACTTGTCATTGCTGGTGGAAATCAAGACGTTTCCATCCACATTCTTGAAGTAAGCCTCGCCGTTCTCATCGGTAGTCAAGCGAGCATGAACCAGTCTCTTCCACTTGCCCGTCTTCACATCATAATCCCTGTCATAGAGCATGATTTTCGCACCCGGTACAGGCTGTCCATCGGTAGCATTCACCACTACATAGCGATGTTTGTCATCAGGCAACTGCTGGATCATCACCGCCAGATTGCTGACATAGAAGAGTTCTCGCTGCGGAGCGATGCCGGTATTATCCGAAGTCACCTCCATCAGATAGGCACCCAGTGGCAGATTGCCACCGATTTCGATGGAATCCTTCACCGTTTCATAATCCGGCCGACCGTAGTAGTCGCGGCTAAAATCCTTCTGATGCAGCTTCGTAGTCTTCTTCAGGAGCATCTTATAGGTAGCCTCATCCTGCGCATTATAATCGTTATCTGCCGTAATATTGAGGCGGGAGATGCTGATTTTCAGGTTCTGGAGATTACGCACATCCAGCTGCACCCAAACCTTCTCCCCAGGTCGCAATACCTGCGGCATATCCTTCACCCGGAACATCGGTTCGGTAAGTCGCTTCTGCGCATTTCTCAGTTCGTTCATTCTCGACCATTCACCCCAGCGGCTCAGCGCATAGTTGATATAGTTGAGCTTATCCTGCGGTTTGGCATCGGTAGCACCTTCCATGAAGCGGAAATGCTCCACGGCAAGTTCGCCTGCCTCCGGAATATCCTGATAAATCTGGATGAGCGAGTCGATGGTCTGCAGATACTTCGATTTCTTCACCTCTCTCACGTCGTCCTGGCGGTATTTCTCGATGAGCTTATAGGCACAGAGACAAGCCGCCCCCCGATTGCCCACCTTATTATAATAGGTGTACAGCTGCAGATACGCCTCCTTGCTGTCTGCCTCGAATCCGATGAGATGCAGCAGATCGTTGTTAAAGGAACTGCCATCCACGCCCTTCAGCGTCAATGGAACATACTCTGCAGATGTATGTCGGGCAAGAAGTTCAGGCTGTCCCAAGGCCTTCTTGAAGAACTCCTGGCTTTTCTTTTCGTTCATATCACGGTACACCTTGCCCAGCACGGCATATCTCACCGCCTTCAATGCGGGGTCGTTCACCTTCAGCACCTCTGCTTCCATCCGCTTCACGTTAGGCGTCAGCGAGTCAGCCGAAATCTCTTTCCAGAGTGTCATCTGTCTTATCTCAGCCGCCAGCAGCTGCCCGTAATCTTTGGCAGCCGAAGCCTTGGCGATGATTTTCTTCATCACCGCGATTTCGCTCTTAGGCTGGTCCTTCTGAGCATTGATTTCAGCTTGCTTCCACAAGTTGTCGTATGTCTGAGCCGCTACCTGCATCGTAGCAAAGAGGGCTATCAGAAGTGATAAAATGTTTCTTTTCATAAGCCAACTGTATAAAATGTTTATAGAATGATGATAATCATCAAACTTTTCATTGCAAAAATACAAAAAAAAACTGTTTTCTAACCCCGAAACTTAAACTTTTTACTATCTTTGCACCAAAATAGTATATTTTACCAAGAAATAACATTAAAAAAACAATGGCAGAAAAAAAGTATGGTCATTTTGATGACGCCAATCGCGAATACGTGATTACTGACCCAAAGACCCCATGGCCTTGGATCAATTATTTGGGTAACGAGGATTTCTTCTCGCTCATCTCAAACACAGCAGGTGGTTATTCCTTCTACAAGGATGCCAAGTTCCGTCGCATCACCCGTTATCGCTACAATGGTGTGCCGATGGATAACGGCGGTCGCTATTTCTATATCAAAGATGGCGATACCGTATGGAACCCGGGATGGAAACCTTGCAAGACACCGCTCGACAGCTACGAGTGCCGCCACGGCATGAACTATACCCGCATCACGGGCAGCAAGAACGGCGTAGAGGCGAGTGTGCTCTTCTTCGTACCCCTCCATACATGGGCTGAGGTGCAGAAGATGACGCTGAAGAACCAGACTGAGGAGGTGAAGACCCTCAAGGTGTTCTCCTTTGCAGAGTGGTGCCTCTGGAATGCTGCTACCGACATGGAGAACTTCCAGCGCAACTTCTCTACGGGCGAAGTAGAGGTAGAAGGTTCTACCATCTATCACAAGACCGAATATCGTGAGCGCCGCAACCACTATGCTTTCTACACAGTGAATACCGAGATTCAGGGCTACGATACCGACCGCGAGAGCTTCATCGGACTCTACAACGAGTTTGCCGAGCCTGAGGCTGTGCTGGAAGGCAAGCCACGCAACAGCTTTGCCCACGGCTGGAGCCCTATCGCATCTCATTATATCGAGGTTACCCTGCAGCCAGGCGAGAGCCGCGACCTCATCTTCCTGCTGGGCTATGTGGAGAACGAGCAGGACAAGAAGTTCAGCGCCAAGAAGGTAATCAACAAGGAGAAAGCTCATCAGCTTATCGCCAAGTTTGATACCACCGAAAAGGTGGATGCTGCCTTCGCAGAACTCAACCAGTACTGGGATAACCTGCTGAACATCTTCACCGTGAAGAGCGGCAACGACAAGTTAGACCGCATGGTGAACATCTGGAACCAGTATCAGTGCATGATCACCTTCTGTATGTCGCGTTCGGCAAGTTTCTTCGAGAGCGGCATCGGTCGAGGCATGGGCTTCCGCGATTCCAACCAGGACCTCGTAGGTTTCGTTCATCAGATACCTACCCGTGCCCGCCAGCGCATCATCGATATCGCCAGCACCCAGTTCCCAGACGGTGGCTGCTACCACCAGTATCAGCCGCTCACCAAACGCGGCAACAACGATATCGGTGGCGGTTTCAACGACGACCCTTGCTGGCTCATCTTCGGTACCGTAGCCTATATCAAGGAGACGGGCGACTTCTCTATCCTCGCTGAGCAGGTGCCTTTCGACAACCAGCCAGGCACAGAAGTAAGCCTCTTCGAGCACCTCAAGATTTCGATGAACCATGTTATCAACAACCTGGGTCCACACAAGTTGCCACTCATCGGAAGAGCCGACTGGAACGACTGTCTGAACCTGAACTGCTTCTCCTGGGACCCTAACGAGAGTTTCCAGACCACCGAAAACAAGGGCGAAGGAAGCAAGGCAGAGAGTCTGATGATAGCCGGTCTGTTCGTGGTTACCGGCAAGGATTATGTGGCTCTGTGCAAGCAGCTTGCCAAGGAAGCTTTGGAAAGCAAGGAGGGCGAAATAGCCGGTCTTGCAGAGGAAGATTATTTGACAGAAGCCGAGCGCATGCAGCAGGCTGTAGATGAGATGAACGAGGCTGTGAAGCAGCATGGATGGGACGGAGAATGGTTCCTCCGCGCTTACGATTTCTTCGGCAACAAGATTGGTAGTGATGAGAACGAGGAAGGCAAAATCTTCATTGAGAGCCAGGGCTGGTGTACGATGGCTGGTATCGGTCTGGAAGAAGGACTCTGCGATAAAGCACTGGACAGCAGCAAGAAACGACTGGAATGCGAGCACGGACTGGTGCTGAACAACCCAGCCTACACTACCTATCATGTAGAAATGGGGGAGATTTCTTCTTATCCTGAAGGCTACAAGGAGAACGCCGGTATCTTCTGCCACAACAATCCTTGGGTCATCATCGGAGAGACTGTAGCCGGTCGAGGCAACGATGCCTGGAGCCATTATACCAAGATTCTGCCTAGCTATGTAGAGGAAAAATATCAGACACTTCACAAGGTAGAGCCTTACGTAAACTGCCAGATGGTAGCCGGTAAGGATGCAGCCAAACCGGGCGAAGGAAAGAACTCCTGGCTCACCGGTACAGCGGCATGGATGTGGTATACAGTATCAGAATTCATCCTCGGCATCAAGCCAGATTATGAAGGTTTGCTCATCGATCCTTGTCTCCCAAGCACCGCTAAGGAGTATGAGGTAACCCGCAAGTTCCGCGGTGGCGAATACCATATCACAGTAAAGAATCCTAGCGGAAACCAGAAGGGCGTGAAGCAGATTACAGTGGATGGCACTCCTATCTCAGGCACCATCATTCCTTGCTCTGAAGGCAAGCATGAAGTAGTGGTTGAGATGTAAATCAGCCAGATCTCATCAAGTTACGATTTGAAAGTTCAATGTAACGAAATTCTTTTCATACCCATGCCCCCTGTTTTAGGGGGTATGGGTATCACAATAAACACTTGACGCCCTATTTTAGGGCGTCAAGTGTTTTATTTATCTGATAATCTGATACTTAACTTTTAACATAAGCACATATTTAACAGTATCAAGAGTAAGATTCAAAGTCTCTATCATTGACTCAGTTCCTCAATAACTCAGTTCCTCAGTTTTTTTCTAGGGGGTATATAGCCCTTATAGTTCAAAGTTGTTTTAAATTGTTATATATTATATATTA
>ERZ780013.134-NODE-134-length-34632-cov-10.2896_pt1 | contig 34632 bp, 25 predicted proteins | sample MGYA00511178_ERZ780013 | MGnify/ENA primary metagenome ERZ780013 (study PRJEB29588, sample SAMEA2149568) | human gut metagenome | biome: human gut; feature: human-associated habitat; material: faeces | place: Denmark | collected 2008/2010 ... | reverse complement strand
GTTTTTTCTGCCGGCGCTTGCCGGCTTGCTTTCGGCTGCCGCTGACCCGTCGTCGGCTATGCCGTTGCCGTTGAACTCAAGCGGAAGCGACACATGGAACGTTGTGCCCTTGCCCTTGGCCGACTCGAGCGTGATGCGCCCTCCGAGCAGAGTGGCCAGCTCGCGGGCTATCGACAGGCCCAGGCCCACGCCTTCGGTGCCCTGCGCTCCGGGCAGACGCGTGAAGGCGTTGAATATGCGGCGCGCCTCCTCGGGCGTCATTCCGCGTCCCGTGTCGGCCACATCCACCTGCAGGCGGCTGCCCTGCATGCGCGCCGATATGGCTATGCTGCCATGGTCGGTGTATTTAAGGGCGTTGCTTATTATGTTGTCGAGTATCTGCTTTATGCGGAAGGCGTCGCCCAGACACAGGCGTGAGCCGCATCCGGAGGTGTCGCTCTCGACGACAAGACCCTTGGCCTCGGCCTGCGGACGTATGCCTTCGGCACAGCTGTCGACGAGCTGTCGCGGACTGAAGCTTACGCTGCGCGTCTCCACCTTGCCACTCTCAAGGCGGTGATAGTCGAGCAGTGCGCTGACCAGATGAAGCAGATGTGTGGCAGAATTCTTGATATTGCTCAGGTAGGATGCCGCCTTTCCGTCTCTGACATAGTCGCCGAGCAGCTCTATGAAGCCCGATATCGAGGCTGCCGGAGCCTTTATGTCGTGGGTGATGGTGAGCAGCAGACGCTCGCGCTGCGCCATTATGCGCTCCGTCTCGGCCTTTGCCCGCTCGAGGTTCTCGCTGTAGATGCGCGCCCTGCGCATGTCGCGCCTGACGTAGAGCAGCAGCACCACCGCCGACATGACGGCCACCAGGGCAAGCGATATTATCTTGAGCATGACGCTGCGGCGCCCCGACAGGTCGGTGTCTATAGCTGCCTGCAGCGCGCGGTGCTCCTCGTCGCGTATGTCTTCGAGCAGCTGCTCTATGCGCCGGGCCAGCTGCACGCCCACCAGCTGCTGCGTCTGCCGCTTCTCGTCGAGCTGCTCCTGGCGTGCCCTGCGCGCCTTCAGCTCCTCGCGCTTAATCTCCTTGAGCACTCCGGCCACGGTGTCGGCTATGTTGATGCTGTGGCGTGCAGAGTCGGTTACGGCCTTGCGGCTGCGGTTGCTCACCTGTATGGTGTCGGCATGCTGCTTGCGGAAGGCGTCGGCAAGGCGTGCAAAGAAGCCCTTCTTGCTCTTCACGATGTCGTAGACCACCTCCTTGTTCTCCTGCACTTCCACGGATTTAGGATGTATCACAACCGAGTCTTGCCCCTCCTGCAGCTTGATAACCTTCTCGCGGAAAAACTTGTCAGGGTTGTTTCTGGCCATCTCGTCGACAATCATCAGCGTGTTTTCGCGCTTCAGCAGGAGCATGCTGCGCAGCGAGTCGATCTTCAGGCATTGCGAACTGTCGCTGACCATGGCCTTCAGCGAGTCGGCCAGCGCCATGGTCTTGCGGAGCGATGCGTCGAAATTGTCGAGCTCGTCGGTGTTGCCGAGGCACAATGACCTCTCGCAGTTGTCGGTTTCGAGAAAGCAGTAGATAAGACTGTCAACCACGTCGCGCCGCTCCATAAACTCGCGCTCGGCCTTGTCTATCTGCATGAAGGCCCTGGTGTTGCCGTAGACCAGCCACACCGCCAGGGCGAGCACCAATATTGCAAGCGTGTATCCCGCCGCTATCTTAAACTGTACGCCTGTCTTCATCCGTTTCAAGTATTAGTCCAAGCGCAGACTTCAGCGCTGCCTGCGCGTCGTATTGCATGCCAACCGGGCGTGCCGGGAGCAATGTCCCATTTTTGCAAAGATAAAGTAAAAATATGTCAACGGTGCATTATTTTGGCAAAAATAACCGCAAAATGTTCACTTTTTGTAAGTTTTACGCCTTTTTTAGTATCACCTTCGGGCATGAGACATATAAACAAGGCAAACCCCGTCAGCTGGCTGTTACAGCTTCCGGGGCTCGCTTTTGAGATAAAACGCCTTATCTCCGAAAAAATGAATTAACCTATTATTCTTGTCTTAACCGAACTTTTTATTCAGCTGTAGCTACTGTGTCTGCAGGAGCGGGAGTTGTTACTGTTGTGTCTGATACTACTGTGTTCTGTACTTTATTTTCGTTCTGACCTGCAAATACGTTGCTAACTGAAACCAATGCGAGAGCTGCTACTGCAGCGAAAACTAACTTTTTCATAATGCTTTCTTTTTTTATTGTTAATAATTTTATTTTCAACGTTCTCGCTTATTCATATTGCAACAGTCGTGCCAAACTATGCCAGAAACAGTTATATCGGTGATTATCAGGCGGTTATGATATTTTGGGGAATTGTGGAATGTGTGGAAAAGTGTGGAAGAGGTGTGGAATTTTTCCACAAAAAAGTGTGGAAACGCCGTTCCACACCTCTACACACGCTCCGCTTTGGCACGCCGGTGAAGATTTTTCGGGGCGTGATCTGCTGTAAAATCTATACCGGTCATCATGCCGGTGTATGGTTTAGCCGTGCAGGCATGCTGACGCCTCCGGCCGCCTTATTATATTAAGTCATCGGCTTGCCGCCTGAGGCCATTTTCTAAAAGCATGCCTTTTGCAGGCTGATTTGCGGTCTTTTGCATCGCACGCGCAAACGCCTGTCAGTCAGATATTTGCAACAAGGGTATTGCGGATGCCTGCGCCACGGCACGCATGAACTGCCGCCCTGCGCCAAGAAGCATGGCAGGGCAGCCACGCGGCTACATGGGCCGGATGTTGAACTCGCGCCACACGGCCGCCTGGCGGTAGGCATCGAGCGAGACTGAGGGCACAAGCACCGCTGTACGGCGCGACACACCGAAGAAGGCGTCGGCACCCACTGCGGGCGGCTCCGTTGCACCTACCGTTATCTGGCGCAGCGACGTGCACACCCTGAACGCCCTGTCGCCTATGGACGTAACGCCTTCGCCTATGACCACGTTGCCAAGATTCATACAATATTTGAACGCCTCGCTGCCTATGCTGGTGGTGCCTGATGGCATGGTTATGCTGCTTATGCTGCGGCACTTCTCAAAGGCTCCGTCGCCAATGCTTATCAGACTGTCGGGCAACACTATCGAACTGAGCGATACGCAGCCGCTGAACGCCTTGTCGCCAATGCTCATGATCCGGGCAGGAAGAGATATCCGGGTAAGGCTGCCGCATGAGGCAAAGGCCTCGTCGCCTATGTAAGTCAGTGAGCCGGGCAGGGATATTGAGCTGAGTGAGCCGCACTCTCTGAAGGCAAGGTCGTCTATTATGGCAAGACCTTCGGGCAGGCTAACCTCCCTGAGCGAGCTGCATCCGCCGAACGTGGCTGCCTCTATGATGCGCACACCGGCCGGAACGGCAGCCGACAGAAGCGACCTGCAGTCCATGAACGCGCCGCTGCCTATGCTCCTGACGCCGTTGCCCATGCTCACGCGTGATAGCATAAGGCATCCGCTGAACGCCTTGCTGCCTATGCTCTCCACGCTGGCAGGCAGCGACATCGACGTAAGCTGGCTGCAATAGGCAAAGGCCTCTTCTCCGATATGCCGTATGCCCTCGGGCAGGCCTATGCGCCTGAGGCTGCTCTTGACGCTGAATGCCGTTATGCCTATGCCTGTTACCTTATAGCTGATGCCGCCGTGGCTTACCGTGGCGGGCACGTCTATCTCGCTCTCGTAGCTCTCGCACGAGCTGACGTCAACCTCGCCGGCAGTCTTGTCGGTTACGGAGTAAGTAAGGTTTCCTACGCTGAATGTCTGCGCCAGGGCGCATGCCGATGCCGACAGAAGGGCTGTCAGCACTACTAATGTCTGTCTGATGATCATGGTATGAACTGTTGAAATGTTTTTAATAATATCGTATCGACTTGTTTGTATGCACGCCGTATGCCGTTATGCAGGCTGGCTGAAATGTTACTGCGGCTGCTGCGGCATAAAAAAAGAAGGTGAACGGCCAAAGCATCAGTGCCCGGTCTTCACCTTCAATATTGCTTACGGCAGGATTCTGTCAATTCGGCCGATGCGCTTTTTGCATTTTAGCAAGTGTATCTTTGTAATCCGACGGTAGAGTATAGCTGACTGTACGCCCGACAGGACTTGACAAAAAGACACCGGTAATGTCAGAAAAGCGGCCCGAACGGATGACGGGAATATATGCATCCTTTATAATCCGAAATTACAGACTCCGCCTTATATAATAATACGTCAGAAGCAGCCGGTGCCGTCGAAGCAGTGAGTGCAGAGCTTGCACTTGGGCAGACCGATGGCGTCGACGAGGTTTTCGAGCGTGTTAAACTTGAGCGAAGTGAGGCCCAGGCGCTCGCGTATTATCTCCACCATGCGCTCATATTCGGGCGAGCCTGTGGTGGCATATTTCTCAAGATTCTTGTTCTCGTCGCCCTCAAGCTCCTTTATTATGCGGCGCGTTATCAGTTCGAGGTCGCTCTTCGACGACGTGAAGCCGATGAACGGGCAGCCGTAGATGAGCGGCGGACAGGCTATGCGCACGTGAGCCTCGCGCACGCCGTAGTCGAACAGCACCTTAACGTTGTCGCGCAGCTGCGTGCCGCGCACGATAGAGTCGTCGCAGAACAGCAGACGCTTGTCCTTGAGCATGGCGCGGTTGGGTATCAGTTTCATCTTTGCCACGAGGTTGCGCAGCTCCTGACGGCTTGGAGTGAAGCTTCGCGGCCATGTAGGCGTATATTTAGATATGGCGCGGTGGTAGGGCACACCCTTGCCTTCGGCATATCCGAGAGCCATGCCCACGCCCGAGTCGGGTATTCCGCATGCGCAGTCTACCTCCGACTTGTCCTGCTGTCCCATCTTCTTTCCCATCTCGAAGCGCACCTCCTCAACGTTGCGGCCTTCGTAGCATGACGTGGGGAATCCGTAGTAAACCCACAGGAACGAGCATATCTGCATCTGCTTCTCGGCCTTGCGCATCTGCTCTACGCCGTCGGCCCTGAGGCGCACAATCTCGCCCGGACCGAGATAACGGTCGATTTCATAGTCGAGGTTAGGAAAGCTGCTCGATTCGCTCGTGGCTGCAAACGCGCCTTCCTTGCGGCCTATCACGATGGGCGTGCGGCCCCACTTGTCGCGCGCCGCGATGATTCCGTCCTCGGTGAGGAGCAGCAGCGAGCACGAGCCTTTTATCTTGTTGAACACATTCTCGATGCCCTCAACAAAGTTCTTGCCCATGATTATCAGCAGCGCTATGAGCTCGGTCTGGTTGGTCTTGCCCGAACTTAGCTCCGCCAGATGCATGTTCCTGGCCAGCAGGTCCTGCTCAAGTTCGCTGATGTTGTTCACCTTGCCCACGGTTACGATGGCAAAGCGTCCTAAGTGTGAGTTGATGATGATAGGCTGGGCGTCAGTGTCGCTGATGATGCCTATGCCCGAGTTACCTGAAAACTTGCCGAGCTCGTCTTCAAACTTAGTGCGGAAGTATGTGCTCTCAAGGTTGTGGATTGAGCGCATAAACTGTTTCTCCTCCGCATTATAAGTGGCAAGTCCGCCACGCTTTGTTCCCAAATGCGAATTATAGTCAGTACCGTAGAACAGGTCTGTAACACAATTCGACTTCGAGATTGTTCCGAAGAATCCTCCCATAAGATATGTTTTTGTTAGTGTTCAAGAATCCGAATGGTTTTCGGTGGCTGCAAAGTTACAAAAATATTGGCTAATCATAAACAGACGGCATGCAGTTTTTTTAACCCATACAGGGCTTTATTATTCAGCCGGGATTCTCGCTTAATGTAAATCAGACGGCCATAAGCCCGATATAAAACGGCAACACAGCCGGGTGTAAAATGGCTGGTCAGGGACAAAAAATATCCGGCCCGGACACGAAGTCCGAACCGGAATGTGAACTATGTAAAACAAAAATTTATTGTTATGTCATCGTAACCTACGGCAATATCTGCTGTAAGGCGAAAGCTCAATCCTGCACTTTCCAGTCGGATATAGTCCCCGTCTCCGACGAGAAGCTGGCGCCGATCTTGAACACACGGCGATTGTCTGATTCGTATTCGCGCGCATAGCCCTTGTCTTCTATCTGACTGAGAGCCTCGTCTGCCGTGCCGTCGAGCTTGAACTCAAAGATATAGACATACTGCGGAGTCTCAACCACGCAGTCAACACGCCCCTGGCTCTGCACCTTCTCTGTGTAAACGGTGTAGACGCTGATAAGACGCATGACGAGATAGAACGTGTACTGGAAGTAGCGTTCGCGCTCCGCCTCATTGTCCTTGCGGCGCATGGTGTAGGGGATGCTCGACAGAAAGGAGGTGAACAGCGTGCGCAGACTGTCGGCCTCGCCGGCCTCCATGGCGTCAATTACATCGAATATCCAGCCGTTGAGACGCTCGCGCGGCTGAAGATACGAAGAGGCAATCATCGTGAGAAAGCCCTTCTTTACCTCGTCGTTGGGGAAGTCGAGAAGGAATGTGTTGTGGCGCATGTTGTAGTCCTTTATCGTGAGGTAGCCGCTCTGATATATCATAGGCAACGGGCGCTCCACGTCGGCTTTATAGTCGATGAACTCCTCCATGGCGTAATACTTGCCCGTAAGCTCGTTCATGTTCTCGTTGAAGTGTGCAAGCAGGCGGATAAGGTAGGTCGGAGTGCCCGAGCGGAACCAGTAGTCGTCAACGCTAAGACTGTCAAGAGCGTTGAGCAGACTGAATGGATTGTAGACGCCCGTCATACGCTTGCTGAAGTGATAGCCGTCATACTGGCGTCTGAGCCTCTGGCGCATCTCATCCGGAGTGCATTGGTATTCAACGGCAAGGTCGGATATAGGACTGCTGAAATAATGCTCAAGTTCATCCTGCGTTATGCCGCAGAGCGTCTCGTAGCGTGCATCCATGCTGATGTCCTTGGGCTGGTTGAAGCCGCTGAACACGCTGACCTGCGAGAACTTGGTTACGCCCGTTAGCAGGACAAACTGCAGATGGGCGTCGGCTCCCTTGAACACGGAGTAGAAGGCCTTGAGAACGTTGCGGTGTCGGTCTTCAAGCTCGTGGCTCATGTCGAGCACGTCGAGTATCGGCTTGTCATACTCGTCTATCAACACCACCGCGCGGCGGCCTGTCTTGGCATGGGCAGTACGCAAAATCTCAACAAAGCGGTCGCCGTAGCCCAGCTCGTTCTGACGTACAGGCATGTCATAAAGATGTTCCCATTCCGACAGACAGAAGTTGAGTTTCTGCTCAAGTTCGCCAGCATTTGTGAAGTTTCCGCCGTTGAAGTCAACATGGAACACAGGATAAACGTTCCACTCCTTCTCCATGCCGTCGATGGCAAGACCCTTGAAAAGATCCTTGCGGCCAAGGTAGTAGTTCTTCAGCGTAGACACAAGCAGACTCTTTCCGAAGCGGCGCGGACGGCTCAGGAAGTAGATTCCGCCCTCATGCGTGAGGTCGTAAATCATGTCCGTCTTGTCTACATAAACGTAGCCGTCTTCTATAATCCGGTCGAAGCTCTGTATTCCTATTGGATATTTCATCTTTGCGTCTTTCCTTTCTATGTATGGTTGACTTATACGGCGGAATCCCGCCCGTTCATTATGCAAATATAGTGAAAGGCGAGTGCAATGCAAAACAAAAAAACACTTTTTTTTGAGTTTGCCTTGCCGAGCCGCCTCCTATATTATGTAAATATAGTGAAAGGCGAGTGCAATGCAAAACAAAAAACACTTTTTTTGAGTTTGTCTTGCCGAGCCGCCTCCTATATTATCTATTGTTATGCGGATATACACAATTTTCGCTGAAGACAGAAAACGCATCGGCATCAGCTGCTGTTTATGCGTGCACATAAAAAACATGAATTTCTGTCTTATTTTATGGTAAAATGTCCATAAAACATCCGTTTTTGACGCTCATACATATTAAATATTCACTTTTTTAAGTTTGTGAACCATTGTGAACTTGTTTTGCGTTTGCTTTTGGCGTATCTTTGCACTCACAAACGATAAACCTTATAAAGACTGTTGGGTATGATTAAGAAAAATATACTTATATGGATGACTGCCGCACTTGCATTCTGCGCATGTTCATCAAGTGAAAACAACGGAGATGAAGGCGAAATCGACCCGCCGTCGCCCCACGCCGTGCCTATAAAGATAAGTACTACGATGGAGAGCGTAGACGGCACGAGAGCCACAGATTACGGATTTGAGGCCGGCGACAGGATAGGTCTGTTCGTAGTGAACCACAATGCCGACGGAACACCGGGAACGCTGCAGCCGGTCGGCAACCATGTTGACAACATGAGGTTTACATACAGCGGAACATGGACTCCTGACGAACAGATATACTGGAAAGACGAGACCACACACGCCGACTTCTATCTCTACTACCCCTACACGCCGTCGCTGACATCGGTAAACGCAATGCCGTTCAGCACGATGGCCAACCAGAGCAACACAAGCGACTATAAGGCATCCGACCTGCTTGTGGGAATTACAAAAGACGTGGCACCCACAGAGGCTGCCGTTGGCATAACTGCATCGCACGTGATGAGCCAGATGCTGATAAATCTGGCGGCAGGCAACGGATTTACCGACGAGAGCCTGGCTGCAGCATCAGTAAGCGTGAAGATAAACGGCATAAAGACACAGGCCACGGTAGACCTTGCAACAAAAGCCGTTACGCCCACGGGAACAGCCACAAGCATAACACCGCTGAAAGAAAACGGAAGCTACAAGGCCATAATAGTGCCGCAGACAGTGGCACAGGGCAACCTGGTGACTGTAACCGTTGACGGCCGCGACTACAACCTGCAGAAGGCATTTACATTTGAGAGCGGCAAGCGCCACAAATTCACCGTGACGCTGAGCAAGACAAGCAACGGAATAAACGTCGACATAGATGATTGGGAAGACGACGGCACAGATAATGGCGGAACGGCAGAATAATGTTTCAGGTCGGTTGTACTAATGTAGCATGTAAAAATTTAACGCCATTAAATAAAGTCTGCAGATGATAACCATAAAAAGCAACCAATACAAACTTTTAATATATATAATCACAGTCTGTCATTTATTGGCAGGCTGTTCTGACGATCTTTTCGGCGGAGACGAAAGCCGCGGCAGCGGCAACCGCATAACACTGTCGGGCGAAATTGACCAGCTGGCGGTTACGAGAGTAAACGACAGCGGGTTTGCCGACGGCGACGTGATGGGCGTGTACATTGTCGACTATAACGGCAACACGCCCGGCACTCTGCAGCCGAGCGGCAACAGGGCAGACAACGTGCGCCATACATACGACGCCGCCAACGCCAAATGGAACTCTGCCTACGACATCTACTGGAAAGACGACCACACACACATTGACGTCTACGGATACTATCCCTTCGGCAGTCCGGAGAGCATAGACGCCTACCCGTTCACCGTGGAGCGCGACCAGAGCAAGCCTTCGGAGGACGGCGTGATGGGCGGATATGAGGCCAGCGACTTTCTGTGGGGAAAGGTGGCCGACGTGGCTCCGACAGACAGAGTAATACGTCTGCCCATGGCCCACCGTATGGCCAACGCCCGCGTAACACTTACCGAGGGTACAGGCTTTGCCGACGGCGAATGGGAACAGACAGAGCGCACTGTGCTCGTGGCCAACCTGATACGAGGGGCAAAGATAAACCTTAGCGACGGAACGGTGAAAGCCAAAGGCAGCGTAGAGCCTACGGCCACAGTGCCTGCAAGAGTAGGTGACGAGTGGCGCGCCATAGTTGTGCCTCAGACAGTAGCGGCAGGCACAACGCTGTTCACCATAACCGTGGGCGGCATACCTTATAAGTTCAGCAAGAACGAGGCGTTTACGTATACAGCAGGAAAGATGAGCAACTTCACCATCCGTGTTGACAAGAAAGCCGAAACAGGACAATACACTCTTACGCTCGTCAACGAGAGCATCACGCCATGGGAGAGCGACCTCGTAAGCCACGACGCCGAAGGCAAGGCGTATATTGTGATAAACACGACACGCGGACATCTTAAAAGTTCTATAATTGCTGCCAACAAAGACTACACAAAGCTGAAAAACCTGAAGATAACAGGAGAGATAGACGCAACAGATTTTGAGTTTATGAGAAATGAGATGACTCAGCTCGAGGCGTTGAATTTGAAGGATGTCAAGGTGTATGGAACATTTGGAAACCAAGAATGGAACGGGATAAGTGATAATGTAGAAAAAGAGGGCGTGATACCAGGTGGAGCGATGTCTGATAAAAAATCATTATTATATCTAGTGCTACCAGATAAATTGGAAGCTATAGGTTCTTCCGCATTTTATGACTGCTCAAATATATCAGGTTCTTTGATTATTCCTGAAGGAGTAACGAGAATTGGTTCAAGTGCTTTTAGTGTTTGTAATGCAATAAAAGGCAAATTGTCACTGCCAAGCACTCTCAAATATATTGGAACTTCTGCATTTGAGAGGTGTGACTTTACGTGTGAATTAATATTTCCAAATATACTAAAATATATTGGGGACAATTGTTTTTACGAAAATAATGGATTTTATGGTAATTTAATATTACCAGATGATTTAGAATATATTGGAGCTAAAGCTTTTTTTAGATGTGGCGGATTTACAGGAGATCTTATTATCCCTCAAAAAATAACAATAATAAATGACCATGCTTTTTATGCATCAGGCTTTAATGGTTTACTTTATTTACCAGATGCTGTAACAATAATAGGAGACAATGCTTTTGGTGATAGCCATATAAGAGGCGAACTTGTATTGCCAAAAAACATTACAAAAATTGGCGATGAAGCTTTTTTGGATTGTGCTATTTCCTGTATAGCAAAATTTCCTGAAAGTTTATTATCTATTGGTAACAATGTTTTCTATAATAATACTAATTTGTCTGGAATTTTGGAATTTCCTGAAAAAATACAGACTATTGGAGATTACGCATTTAGCTACTGCTCAGGTTTGCAGGGATTAATTATTCCCAAAAATATTGAAAGCATTCGCCGAGGTGCCTTTCTAAATTGCTTCGAAATAAACTCTATCGTATGTGAAGGAGACATTCCACCTTATGTAGCCAGCGGTGCTTTCGACGGCGTACCAAAGGATAACTTTACGGTTGAAGTGCCTGAGTCGGCTGTTCCACAATATCAGACAGCCACTGGCTGGAATGAGTTTAAGCGCATTGCCGCCCATCACGAGTTGGTATGCCGTCCGTCTATGGTATGCGCATTGAATAACGGACACACGCAGACATTGGTGTTGGATGCCGAAGGCGAATGGGAAGTGGAGAGCAAACCCGACTGGTGTGAGCTGTCGCCAATGAGCGGCAACGGCAAGACGGAAGTAACCATAAGTATAAACACTTTGTCTAAAGGTGCCGGCAACAGAACCGGCGAAGTGGTGTTTAAGCTGAAAAATGAAGACTATACCCATACGTGCAGTGTAAGCCAGTATGACTACATCTATGGTGAAGACGAGTGGCTGACGCTGCAGAAGGCGACACGAGGCAACACAGGCGGAATAAACGTTGTGATTATAGGCGATGGATTCAACGCAAAAGACATTGCCGAAGGCGACTGTCTTCCTGCCCTGAAAGAGGCTGCACAATATCTTATAACCATAGAGCCTTATAAGACATACTCAAAATACTTCAACATCTACATAGGTTTTGCCATGTCTAACGAGAGTGGTATAGGTTCGGTGAACACCATACGCTACAACCGTTTCGGCACAACATTCACTGGCGGCTCAGGATTAAGCGCAGACTATGACGAGATATTCAGCTATGCGCTCAATGCCCCTACAGTAAATCAGAACAACCTGAACCAGACGCTGATAATAATTGTGCCCAACACTACCGAATACGGCGGCATAACCCAGATGTGGGAAGACGGTTCGGCTATAGCCTTCTGTCCGCGCAGCACAGACGCATATCCTTACGACTCGCGTGGAGTTTTGCAGCATGAGGCAGGAGGCCATGCCTTCGGCAAACTTGGCGATGAGTATATATATCACAATGCCTTCATCGACGCATGTCATTGTATGTGTTGTTCTCATGTGGATGCTATTAATTGGGCAAAGTCGCTCGGCTGGTACGACAACTTGTCGCTCACGGGCAAGATGCACGAAGTGCCATGGAGTCATCTGATATTCGACAGCCGATACAGCAATCTTGTAGATATTTATGAAGGCGGATTTATGCACAGTCGCGGAGTGTTCCGTTCAGAGCAGAACTCGTGCATGAACAATAATGTGCCGTACTTCAACGCCATAAGCCGCGAGAGTATAGTAAGGCGAATAAAGGAATATGCCGGCGAGACATTCTCGTTTGAGGAATTTGTGGCCAACGACAAGACTGATGCAAGCAGCGCAGTCAGTGCCACACGCGGCGTAGGCTCAACATCAACATATCATGGACGACAGATGCCGCCCAAGATACATAAGGGCAGTCCGCTAAAGAGCATAAGGAAAGCGCGCAGGCACAGACGCTGACCACGTTCGAGTCTATATGGATGGCGGCTAAAGTCTTAAACAAATGATAAAGCCATAAGATTATGAGAAGACAGAACCAATACAAAATTTTAATATATATATTAGCATTCTGCCACCTGTTGGCAGGATGCTCTGATGATCTGTTTACCGATGACACAGGTCGCGGCAACGGAAAGAAGATAACTTTGTCGGGCGAGATTGACCAGCTGGCGGTTACGAGAGTAAACGACAACGGCTTTGCCGACGGCGACGTGATGGGCGTGTATATTGTCGACTATAACGGCAACACGCCGGGTACACTGCAGTTGAACGGCAACAGGGCAGACAACGTGCGCCATACGTTCGACGAAGCTGCCTATAAATGGAACTCGGCCTATGATATTTATTGGAAAGACGACCACACTCACGTGGACATATACGGATATTATCCCTTCGGCAGTCCCGAGAGCATAGACGCCTATCCGTTCACCGTAGAGCGCGACCAGAGCAAACCATCGGAAGACGGCACGATGGGCGGCTATGAGGCCAGCGACTTTCTGTGGGGCAAGGTGGCCGACGTGGCCCCGACAGATAAGGTTATCCGCCTGCCCATGGCTCACCGCATGGCCAACGCCCGTGTAACCCTCACAAAGGGTATAGGCTTTGCCGACGGCGAATGGGAGCAGACAGAACGTGTGGTACTTGCCACCAACCTGATACGCGAGGCTACGATAAACCTTGCCGACGGAACTGTAAAGGCAAGCGGCGGCATAGAGCAGACATCAACAATGCCGGCACGCGTAGGCGACGAGTGGCGTGCAATAGTTGTGCCTCAGACCGTACCGGCAGGCACTACGCTGTTCAGCATAACCATCGGCGGAATACCTTATAAGTTCAGCAAGAACGAGGCGTTTACGTATACGGCAGGAAAGATGAGCAACTTCACAATCCGTGTCGATAAAAAGTCTGTAAGCGGACAATATGCCCTCACACTTGTAAGCGAGAGCATCACGCCATGGGAGAACGACCTCGTAAGCCATAACGCCACGGCAAAAGAGTATGTCATAATCAACTCTACCCCCGGTCATCTTAAAGACGCTATCACTGCTGCCAACAAGGACTATACAAAGCTGAAGAACCTGAAGATAACGGGACAGATAAACGGAGTTGATTTCTACTTTATGAGAGACGAAATGACATCACTACAGGCTCTCAACTTGAAAAATGTGAAGATAGCCCGCACTGATGTCAAGTTGCATTATGGTTCAGGAAATTTACAACCAAGGACTTATGACGAGGATGAGATACCAGAGGGTGCCATGGCTGAAAAAAACAGTTTAAACAGACTTGTATTGCCAGACACTTTGAAGATTATAAATAGTTGCGCATTTGAAAGTTGTAAAAATCTGACAGGTTCTCTTATAATTCCAGAAGGTGTAACAGAAGTCAAGACTGCAGCATTTGGTGACTGTGCATTCAACGGTTCACTCTCCCTTCCATCAACACTAAAAAAAATTGGTAATGGATTCGAGTCTAATTGGTCTAATGGTACTTTCACTAACTGTAAATTTGTCGGTGAACTTATTCTGCCTGAATCATTGGAATTTATCGGTGAGAGAAGTTTTGAAGGATGTTCCGGACTATATGGAAATCTGCATCTACCCGACAAGCTGAAAGAAATTAGAAAAAGAGCTTTTCAGAATTGTAAAAATCTGACTGGCGACATCACAATTCCACAGGGTGTGAAGATTATTTCTGAAGAATGTTTCTCTGGAAGTGGATTTAATGGTAATCTACAGTTGCATGACGGAATATCAACTATAGAAAAGTCTGCATTTAACAATGTTCCTTTACGTGGTGATTTAAAGTTACCAAAAGAATTAAATATTATCAGTGATTATTCTTTCTCTGGATGTGATTTTTCCGGCGTATTGTCACTTCCGAGTTCACTGACTTATATAGGCGAAGATGCCTTTTACGGAAACTGGCGCCTGATGGGAACACTCGAAATTCCGCAGGATGTGGCGAGCATTGGCAAAGAGGCTTTTGCTAATTGTCGTTCTTTGGAAGGAATTGTCTTTCCAGAAGGTATAGAAAGTGTGCGAGATGGCGCCTTTAAAGAGTGCTACGGCATAGGTTCTATTGTATGTAAGGGAGAAATGCCTGCCTATGTTGAAGGCACGGCTTTTGAAGGTGTTGCCAAGGATAACTTCACGCTTGAAGTGCCCGAAAGTGCCATAGCCCAGTATCAGGCAGCACCGGGATGGTGCGATTTCAAGCGCATTGCCGCCCATCATGAGTTGGTATGCCGTCCGTCTACGGTATGCGCACTGAACAACGGACACACGCAGACATTGGTGCTGGATGCTGAAGGCGAATGGGAAGTTGAGAGCAAGCCCGACTGGTGTGAACTGTCGCCAATGAGCGGTAAAGGCAAGACGGAGGTGACCATAAGTATAAACACTTTGTCGAAAGGTGCCGGCAACAGAACCGGCGAAGTGGTGTTCAAGCTGAAAAATGAAGACTATACCCATACGTGCAGCGTAAGTCAGTATGACTACATCTATGGTGAAGACGAGTGGCTGACGTTGCAGAAGGCGACACGAGGCAACACAGGCGGAATAAATGTTGTGATTATAGGCGACGGATACAACGCCAAAGACATAGCCGAAGGCGACTGTCTTCCTGCCCTGAAAGAGGCTGCTCAATATCTTATAACCATAGAACCTTATAAGACATACTCAAAATACTTCAACATCTACATAGGTTTTGCCATGTCTAACGAGAGCGGTATAGGCACGGTGAACACCATACGCTACAACCGTTTCGGCACAACATTCACCAGTGGTGTCGGCTTGCGTGCCGACTATGACGAGATATTCAGCTATGCGCTCAATGCACCGACCGTAAATCAGAACAACTTGAACCAGACGCTGATAATCATTGTGCCCAACACTACCGAATACGGCGGCATCTGCCAGATGTGGGAGGATGGTTCGGCTATAGCCTTCTGTCCGCGGAGCACCTATGGCTATCCGCTCGACACCCGCGGAGTGATACAGCATGAGGCCGGCGGTCACGGCTTCGGCAAGCTTGGCGACGAGTATATCTACCATAACGCCTTCATCGACTTCTGCAACTGCACGTGCTGCGGCCATGTAGACGCCATCAACTGGGCAAAGTCGCTCGGCTGGTACGACAACCTGTCGCTTACGGGCAAGATGCACGAAGTGCCATGGAGCCACCTTATTTCCGACAGTCGATACAGCGATGTTGTTGACATCTATGAAGGCGGATTCATGCACAGTCGCGGCGTGTTCCGTTCAGAGCAGAATTCATGCATGAACAACGAAATTCCTTATTACAGCACAATAAGCCGCGAGAGCATCGTAAGGCGTATCAAACGCTATGCCGGCGAGACATTCTCGTTCGAGGAGTTTGTTGCCAACGACAAACGTGATGCAGGCATCGTCACCCGCGGCATGGGTGTCGGTTCAGTAAGCGTCGGGCACGGACAGCACATGCCGCCCAAGATACATAAGGGCAGTCCGCTCAGCAACATGCGCAAGGCACGCCGCCACAGATAAAAACATGAAACGGAAATTGTGGATAACGTGAAAAATGCTATTTTAGTATAAATTTTTAAGTAAATTAAATAATAAAGACGATGAAAAAGCGTATTATACATATAGGTCTTGCACTTGTTGCGCTGATAGCAGCCGGATGCAGCCAGGAAGACGACACACCGGTAGACGCAAGGCATACGCCCATGAGGTTTGAGGTGACTCATCCTTCACAGCGCACAAGGGTGACCGACTCGGGATTTGAGAACGGCGACAGAATAGGCCTGTTCGCAAGCAGCACCGACAAGCCCCTTGAGATAGGCGGCAACCTTGTGAACAACGAGCCGCTGACGTGCAGCGGCAGCTCATGGACCGCAAGCCGCACGCTCTATTGGGATGAAGGCACGTATAATTTCTATGCCTATTATCCCTACATGACGTCCGTAAGCTCTATCGAGGACCTGCCCTTCAGCGTGCAGACCGACCAGAGCACGGCCGACGGCTATGAGGCCAGCGACTTCCTGTATGCACAGACCAACAACGTCAGCGCGTCAAACTCTCCCGTAACCCTGGCCTTCAAGCACATAATGAGCAAGCTCACCATACGCCTGATAAAGGGCGAGGACTTTGAGGGCGAGATGCCTACATACGCCGAGGTATATGTGCACAACACTGTGCCTGAGTCGACCATAGACCTAAGTGCCGGCGTTGCCACAAAATATGTAAGGGGCAACGGCACCACGATAAGGGCCCGACAGATGAGCAGCTATATCTATTCGGCCATAATAGTGCCTCAGCGCGTGGCCAACCGCATGCCGCTGATAGAGGTTGTGATGGACGGCGTGTCGTATCTCTACGAGAGCACGTTCCAGTTTAAGCCTGGCACGGAACACCTTGTAAACTTCATCATATCAGGCAACCCTGAACAGATTAAAATTGAGATAGGAGGCGAGATTGTCGGTTGGCAATAGTCTTGCCGGTTATCAACTTGAATGAAAGCGACAATATATATACTATCCATACTAACTCTCATTTTAGGGGGTGTGGCTGTGGCTTTGGGGCTGCAGCCCACCCTCGGACAGACTGACAGCAAAAAAAACATCAACAGATACGGGCTGCATGAGGGGCTCGAGCTTGTCGGCCGCGTTGACGGCAAGGGATATGAGACCTTTGCGGTGGTAGACGAAAACGACAGACTGCTCTTCGCAATACCGCTGCGCAACTGCATGTTCGACGTGCGCTACCGCAACGGACAGCTGCGCTTCCGCGAGAACGGAACAGGTCGCGAGGGATTTGTCGACCGCAACGGCAACGTGACGTTCTTCAGCACAGGCACCGGCATACCCTCTACGGTTGAGCAAGAGGAGAGCAGCACCATGGCGCAGGCGCCCGGACAGAGCACATACGAAGGCGGACAGAATAGCGGCAAGGCAGACAAGTCGGGCAGCATGACCGACGGCGACCTGAAACAAATGGCTCGCAGCAATCCTTTCTATAAGGAGGCTGCCAAGATCCTTGCAGGCAAACTGTCGGTTGACGATGCTCAGCGCCGCCGCGTGATACTCAACTACTGCGAACACTTCCGCATGGCCTACACCACCAAGGACATCGACTTTCTGCGCCAGGTGTTCAGCGAGCAGGCCCTCATCATCGTGGGCAACGTGGTCAAGACCAAGGCCGGCAGCGAAGGCAAGTTTATGCCGGCGTCGCGTGTTGAGTATAACATCCGCACCAAGAAAGAATACATATCGCGGCTAAGCAAGGCCTTTGCCGCCAGCAAGAACATAAGCGTAAAGTTCTCCGACTTCCGCATAATGCGCCATCCAACAATGGACGGCATCTACGGCGTCAGCCTCCGCCAGCAGTACAAGAGCGACCGCTATGCTGACGACGGCTACCTCTTCCTGCTCTGGGACTTCCGCAACGAGTCGATGCCGCTGATACATGTGCGCACATGGCAGCCGACAGAGACCATCAGCGATGACAACGAAGTGATGAACATCAGAGACTTCAACCTGGAGTAACTAAAGACAAGTTAAGCTAAGACAAACGACATTATCACTTTAAACAAACCTATATGACAGGCAAGATGTTACATATACGCACGTTAAAGGCACTGCTGCTGACGTTCATGCTCTGCATGGCAGGCTGCGGCACGGCCCTGGCACAGCAGTTCAGCGTGACTAAGTTTCGCGTCTTGCCCAACGACGTGAGCGCCTTTATCACTCCGGTGCGCGACCTCAACGACGAGGCGTGCGCCCTGCTGAAGGTTACGGCCACGCCCGAGTATGCCTTCTCGTCGCCTTTGGGCATTGTCATGCGTAAGGACAATGTAGGCGAGATATGGCTTTATCTGCCCAAAGGCACAAAAAAGATTACCATAAAACATCCTGAATGGGGCGTCATGCGCGACTATAAGTTTGAGAAACCGCTCGAGAGTCACATGACCTACGAGATGGTCATCAACTCGCCCAAGCCTGACATAGCCCTTAAGCACGACACTATTGTGCTGACAAAGACCATCGTCGACACAATAGCCGGGAGAGAGGGGCGGCCGAAGCTGCCGCTCAGGACTCATGCCCTGTTTACAGTTTCGATGCACGAAAACGGACCTTCGTGGGGTGTCATGGTGGCATTAATGCGCCGCCATGGCTTCTTCGTTCATGCAAGTGCCGACCTTCGCAGCATAGGCAAGACCGTAACCACCTGCGACAAGGAAGGATTTACCGACGGAAGCAGCATAAAACCATATTACACAGGACAGACACGCCACTCGACATACACCGTGACGGCCGGAGCGATACACCGCCTCGGGCGCATGGTCAGCCTGTTTGAGGGCATTGGCTATGGCCGCACGGCCACGGCATGGGAGCTGGCTGAGAGCGAAGGAGGCGGGCTTGCGCTCAACGACGGCCTGACACACAAGGGCCTCGCAGCCGAGCTTGGCGTGGTGCTGTCATTTGGACGGATAAGCGTGTCGGCATCTACCGTAACCATAGCCGGACGCCAGTGGCAGGGCTGCATAGGTGTAGGCATTAACATTGGCAAAAGATGAAGACAAGGATATTATCACTCACCACACTGATAGCGCTGCTGCTTACGCTGGCCGCATGCAGCAGCGATGAGGCTCCGGATAACTTTGAGCCGCGCCTCGTAACGGGTGAGGCTTCGGGCGTAACGCGCACTGAGGCCGTCATCGCAGGCGAGGTGGTGCTGCAGGGAAGCACCGACATGCCGGAGCTGCGCTTCAGATACGGCACGACAGACCAGATGGACCACACCACAGGCGTGCTTGCCCCCGACGGCAACAAGGTGAAAATACAGCTGACGGGGCTTCAGCCGGGCACGATGTACTACTACAGACTCCATGCTACCAATGGCCGTGTGGAGCTGCATGGCAACACGATGACCTTTGTAACCGTGCCAAACGACAGGCCTACGGTGGGCGTGCCGGCAGTGCTGAGCCAAGGCCCAATGAGCGTCATTGTAGAATATGAAATAACGGACGACGGCAACGAGACCATAACCTCCACGGGATGCTACGTAACCGACATTGAGACGGGCGACACGCAGAGCGTAGAGGCCGAGACGCCGGGCGCCGAAGGCGTTGGCATGAGGGCGCGCATAGGCGGACTGCGCCAGAACGCCACCTACGAGATAAAGGCCTACGCCGCCAACGGCGAGGGCGAGAGCGTGGGCGAGGCGCTGACCATAACCACGTCTGACGCCGTTCTGTTGGCCGATGCGGGCGAGTTTGAAGAACTTATGGGCGACAGCAAATACGAGTATACTACGCTGTCTATTGCCGGTCCTATGAACGGCGACGACCTGCGGTGTCTGCGCCAGATGATGGGACGCGACATCGACGGCTCTGCCACGGCTGGCCGCCTTGCACAGGTAAACATGGCCGACGCCCATATCGTGGAGGGCGGAGGAGTGTACGGCTCGTCGCGATACACTGAGAATAATGTAGTGGGTTACGGCCTCTTTGCCGACTGCACCCTGCTTACAAGCGTTACTCTGCCTTCTGATGCCGTCAAGATAGAGAAAGACGCCTTCATGAACTGCACGGCGCTCAAAGAGATAACCATACCGGCATCAGCCACCGACATAAGTCCGTCGTCGGGCTGTACGGCGCTCGCCGCCATCAACGTGTCGGCCGCCAACACTGCATACAGCAGCATCGACGGAGTGCTGTTCGACGCCGGTGCCACAGAGATACTGTGGTTCCCCATAGGCAAGCAGGGCGACTATACGCTGCCGTCCACAGTCAAGGCTATAGGCGACTATGCCTTCCAGGGCTGCCACATAACGCGCTTTACCCTGCCCGACAACCTTACGGAGATAGGGCAGGCCGTGTTCTACGACAGCAGTGTAGAGGAGGTGGTTATGCCGTCAGGGCTTAGACTCATACCCACAGCCACCTTCCAGAAGTGCGACAAGCTCACCACGGTGCGCCTCGGTGCAGCCACAGAGCTGATATCCGACTATGTGTTCGACGGCTGTCCGCTCGAGCATCTGTATGTCGACGCACAGTATCCGCCCGTGTGCAACAGCAACGCCCTGACCAGCACGCCCGACTTTCTGCCTACATGCACGCTGCACGTGCCCAAGGGACGGCGCAACTTCTATCGTGCCGACTCGAGCTGGAAGCGCTTCGGCACCATCGTAGAGGAATGACGCGTGCTGCTCATTTACAAACAAAACAGCATTTAAGTTTATGACAATGAATACACCTGAAATAGAGGAGCTGAAGCTGCTCATTGAACAGAAATATGGAAAGACGCTCGGCACGACAACCGACTTTGAGGAGTTTTCGGTTCATCTGAGCCACGACACCGGACAGAACGTGTCGGCGTCGACGCTCAAGAGGCTCTGGGGATATGTCAACGACAGCCATAAGCCGCGCATGTTTACGCTCGACATCCTGGCCCAATATCTTGGCCATGCCAACTATTACGCCTTTGTTTCGTGGCTCAAGACAAGCACACGCTACAACTCGTCGTTCTTCAATGCCAAGCAGCTCATCAGTAACGAGCTCGATGCCGGAACGGAGGTGGAGATAGGCTGGAGCCCCAACCGCCTGGTGCGTCTGCGCTACGTGGGCGAGAGCCGCTATGAGGTGGTGTTGTCGCAGAACAGCAAGCTCGTGCCCGGCGACAGCTTCGTAACAGGATGCTTCATCAAGGAGCAGCCGCTCTATCTGCCCTACATCGAGCGACCTGACGGCCGCACGGCGCCCTTTGTGGCAGGCCGCAACGGCGGACTAACCATAATTAACGTCATCAACATCGAGAAATGAACAATTCAGACACCGAAATATTGGACGACAGCCCCTCAGGATACATGAGCGACATAGACGGCGAGATGGACAGCGCCGTGCGCATACCCGTGCAGAACGCCTTCAGAGACATAAGCGAGTTCTACGTGTCGAGGTCGGGACATACGCGCCTGCTGACAGCTACACGCTTCGGCAAGCGCTATACGCTGAAATGCCTGAAGCCCGACTTTGCCTACACGCCCGTCTACCGTCAGGCCCTTGCTAAGGAGTTTGAAATTGGGCTGCAAATGGACCATCCGCACATCTGCCGCACCATAAGCATGGAGGAGGTGGCAGAGCTGGGCACGGTCATCGTTATGGAATATATCGACGGCGACACACTGAAGAGCCTCATTGACAGCAAGACGCTGACGCCCGACATGGCGCGCAGAGTAACCGAGCAGCTGGCCGATGCGCTCGGATACATACACAGCAAGCAGATAATACACCGCGACCTGAAGCCTTCGAACATAATGATAACGCACAACGGCCACAACACCAAGCTGATAGACTTCAGCCTGTCGGACAGCGACTATTTCAACGTGCTGAAATGTCCTGCCGGCTCATCGGGCTACATCGCCCCGGAGCAGCTTCAGCCCGACGTAAAGGCCGACATCTATTCGTTCGGAATGGTGGTAAGAGACATGGCCCGGCTTACTGGCGACGCCTATCTGCGCCGCATAGCCGCAGCCTGCACCCGGCGCAACGCCTCTGAGCGTCCGGCAGACATGTCGGCCGTTATGTCGCTGCCGCGCACAGACAACCGTCAGCGCATCGTGGTTGCATTGCTGGCATTAGTTGTTGCTGCGCTCACTGCTTATGTGGCTGTTACGCTCTACAACCGCTCCACGGCATCAGACGACGCACGGCAGGACAATGCTCCGATAGAGATTGCTCCCGACAGCAACCGCGCCTTAGACTACACCCTGTGGCCCGAACGCGGTGAAAAGTAGAGCCAGTCTCCCGACAATTTACATCTTCTTCCGCAGTCTCCTCCGGCAAATAGGCGTAAATAGTATTTTTTTTCTATGTGATAAGGCGAGCGAAGTTTCGTTCCCAAGGCTCTATTTATACCTGCCGGTTTGAAGGCGAAATAGAACGACATAATATCCCCGAACAATATATCTTGTGAGTTAGAATACGAAGAATCGGATAATGATGATTTTAATCTATAATGGGCAATGATGCTGATATAAACTCAGTCTTATCTATTGCTAGCTTAATAATATCATTATAAATGTGAGCAAAGTACTCTTTCTCATACCCTTTACAATCTGTAATAGGTAATAACAAAACAATCTTTATTTTTTCTTTAGCTATACACTCTATAAATTCTCAAAAATCGACTTTTTAGATAGAAATGCATTATAAACAAGCTACTTGTAAGCATATCAAAAGGGTAATGTGTGACTTATCAACAATCTAAATTTCTGCGACATCTTGCATACTTTTTTGTCAAACCTCTCTCATTATGTAAGGGTATTACAATTTATCGAATGAAAATGATAATAAGTGTTTTTATTATTGCTTACCTTCCAATTTTCCTATTCGCATCACGATAGAGGTTTGACTTCTTCCCATTTTCTCTGCGATGTACTTTATACTTTTTCCTTCATGGTAAAGGGTGAGTAAGAATTTGTCAGCACTGCGTGTCCATTTCTTATTGGCATTTGGATGTTTAGCGTAACTTATTTCCGTGACTATTTCGGGGTGTAAGAATTCGTTAACAAAAACGGACGGGAAGCGTCTGTCATAAAAAATGTATGTCTTTATTTTTGCTCTGGTAATAGCCACATAAAACAACCTACGTTCTTCACCATACGGATATTGGTCGCTTTTAGTCAAGACATAATCAAGAACAGGGTCATCACTTACCATTGAGGGAAATCCATAGGTGTCTTTGTTGCATTGGAGTATTATCACATAGTCCGCTTCAAGGCCTTTGGATTTATGAACAGTCAGGAACTCAATTTTTCTGTCTCCAATTAAGTAGTAAAAGCGATTGCCCTCTTTCACCGATTTGTACAGAAATGATAAGTAATAGTCATCAAAGGAATAACGCCCTAACAAAAAGATGGATTTGTCCGTAGGAATAGACGCTACCAATTGTCCGATAGAGTTACAATAGTCACGCCGTTCATAAGCGCAGAATTGTAATTCGGTTTTGGCTTGTGGATTGAATGGGTGTATATCCTTTCTTAGCTGTGCCTTATTCCGTTGAATAAATTGTGAGGACAGGCTTACCAAAGGTTCTCCAAAACGGTATGTCGTCTCAATTCTATTGATTTCTGTGGAACCGAAATAATCCTGGAATTGATTGAAAAGAGCCATGTCACTTCCTGAAAAACGGTATATGGATTGCCAATCATCGCCCACACAATACAATTTTGCAGGGGGATTGCCTTCTCGGAGTACTTTCAGGAAATTGTAACGGTCAACTGATATATCTTGGAACTCGTCAACGATAATATACTCATACCTTACGGGATGGGAGAAACGGCATATTTCCGTGGCTTGCAGGATAGCGTCGGTAAAGTCTATCTGATTATAGCCTTTCAGTTCTTCAATATATCGTTCATAAACAGGCATAAATATTCTCTTAATAATGAATAGGCTGCGCTCGTCTCCAATACTTTTAGCCTGTTTCAAGACCTCTTGTATAGACTTGCAGCTTGACTTAATCAATGTCACAAAAGTTACAACAAGCCGAATAAATGCCTTTTCCTGCTTGCTGTTTGGAGGAAGAACCATATCATATAATTCAGCATCTGTTTTTTCTTGAATAGGAACACCAACCTTTTCCAACGAGGCTTTTAATGTATGCCGAATATCTGAATAATGAAAATCAGCACTTGAAGTTGTCAGCAATACAGTTCCAAACTTCTCATGGGCTGCTTTTTTCCATGTTATTCCGTCATTGTATTTTTGGTTTGCTTCTTTATAAGTAATGCCTTTGTCTTTTGCAAACCATGTGGGAACAAGCCCATGTTCGTCCACGCCAAAATGCTCTAGATAAATACGTTTTGTCTTACCATCCTGCTCAAAGTAAATGGAAAAATCGGGCTTGTATTGTGAGTGCATTTCATCAGCCAATGGATATTCATAAGGCTCTTCATATCTGAATTTCACACCCAAAGAAGATAATACAAAACAGATTTTCTGTTCCTGTTCACTACGAATATAAATAGTTTTCCCGTCCATGTCGGGAAATTGAGCTTTCAAGCGTACTTCTTTCAATTCGGAGAGTTGCTGTCTGCGTTCATTTTTACGATGCTCCCAATCTGCTTCTTGCACCTGATAGTCAACAAAGTATTCAATGATACTCTTTTTGAAATCCTCATCTTCCAATAACTTATGATAGATTTTCACAAACAGAGCGTCCGTGTTATCGCAAATTGAGGGCTTCTGTCCTGTTGCTTTCCCGATGATGTCGATGGCAAGTTTATGAAAAGTGTATCCTCTTAGCCCTGCAATATCCATCCTTTCCGTCAACTCGGCAGCAGCCTTGTTTGTATAGCTGATAAGAAGAATGTTTTGAGGATTAATGTGTTTGATGTCAATCAGATACCTTACCTTCCCTATGATGGATGATGTTTTTCCGCTTCCAGCACTACTTATCACCAAACAATTATCTTCCTCGGACACTATTGAACGCCTTTGCTGCTTGTCTAATGGATATTTAAGGCAATGGTCGAAAAAGTTTTTGTGAGTGGCAAGAATGTCTTGTATAACCTGTTCATTATGTCTTTTGACAATTGAGTGGATGTTTCCGAAATCATGCGTGAATTTTAAGATTGTCTCGGACGGTTCTATATGGAATGCCTCAAGACTTTTTAGCAAGGAATTGACTTCATGAAAGAACTCTGTATAGTATCTCGTAAATTGTTCTTCTTCAGAAGAAGATATTATATGCCCCTTAAAACTATCCCTTAAATCAGTTTCAATGTCAATGAAGAAACTTTTATTGCTTTGCCTTAATTCTTCTTTTCTGCTTTCTTGTATATCCCTATAAGGAGTAATGGTTGTAATTCGTTCCGACAGTTCTTTGGATCTGTTTTTTAGGCGTATTCGTACTAAAACTATTACAACAAGTGAAATAGCAATAATACAAATAGCCAAAATAAAAAATGACTGCATATTGGGAAAAGATTTGCTGTTGACAATACTTACACTGCATAAAATCAGTGTATAGTGAGATACTTTAACTTTCTATAAAAAGAGAAATCATAGCAAAAAGCTATTATCCTTAAAATAGTCTATTATATCTTCATCAGAAGTTGCTTCATCTACAATTTCCAAAATTTTTGTAAATTCCTTGAATTTACCCACTTCATAACCTGTACAATTTGTAAACTCTTTATCGCAAAAGAAAATCATTTCTCCCGGAATGGTCAATGAACCTGCACCATTAAGACTTCTAAATCTATGGCTTACTGCCCAACCAGTAAATTCCCCTTTGTGATATTTTGCAACATTTTCTTTTAATGAAGCAACTTTTCCTGAAAGTTTCTTGGAGTATTTATTTAAATCTGATTGAGCATTCGCCTTTCTTTTTTTGGCTCGTGCGTACTCTCCACGTGTGAACCGAGAAGAATAGCCATCAGGAGCATAAATATTCATAGAGGATTCAGCAGATTCAATATCCATTTTACATTTGTCTATTTTAGATATTAAATTGCTGATTTCACCACTAATTTTCATAATTGGCTCAATAGTAGTTACATCAATGAACATGCTATCAACTCTTGTTGATATTGCCTCATAAGAATCTGGGTGATAGAGATAATCTTTGAGCGTCTCTTTAACCAACTTCTCTGCTTTTTCCTCTTTGGAGGGTGTGCAAGAAGCGATAAATAATGCAACTGCACAGAGTGATAAGGTTACAATAGCTTTTTTCATGAATTTACTCTATTTAATAATTATTGCTATCAAAAACCACGAAGCGTGGAACTGTTTGACACACTCTTTACTTGAAGGTCGTATGAAACCTTGGATACAGATGTAACAATAGCAGCCTACGCTATAGCGTGAGAACCACTATGCTATCCTTGTATCCAATCTGAAAATTTCCTACGTTTTCAAGTACAAGATAAACATAACGCTTCTTTTTCTCGTGTGTCTTGAACAGAGTTACCTCAATCCAATTACAAAGATAGAGGATTTTCCCTATGATCCCTTATCTTATAGCGTTTTTATTTACTTTTAGAGTACGTTCTATATTTTCAGCCCTTTGGATTCCGTCTGCTGCGGTCATGTTGCATGATAAATGGGTTATATGTCCGTTGAAGTGCGCCAATTTTGCGTTGATTTAGAATGATTGTTTTCATCTTTTATATGTTGTTATTCGAATACAATATTATTGTTAAGAAATCAGATACATTTGTATATGATCTCATCATCTTCCAAAAGAAACGTCTTACGATAAAACTAAGAATCTGCTATTTTTCCTAATTTTTTTAATCTACTTTTAATAGCACCTTTACTTCGTTCAAAGATTTCCGACAATAAATTAATTGTTTTTCCTTCATCGAACATTCGACAAAGCAATTTATCCGCATTTTCATCCCATGGAAGATAAGCATTACCATGTTTATCTCTTTTTTCATCTAATGTATAAGATTTCTCTTTTTTCATAATCGTTGACACATCAACTGTTTCTGACTCTTGAGTCACAGAATATTTTTGTTTATCAGGAATTACTCCTCGCACGCCACCTTTCGGATTCTCCACATCACCCTTATAACGAGGAATCAGATGCATATGTACATGAAAAACCGATTGACCTGCAGCTTCATTGACATTGATGCCAATGTTATACCCGTCGGGGTGATAACGATCGTCAACCTTTTGCTTAACATACTGAAGCATTACATTCATTGCTTCTCGCTCATGATTTGTCAAATCGAAGTAAGAAGCTACATGACGTTTAGGGATTATCAGGGCATGACCTGGTGACACAGGATATCCATCATAAAACGCAACACACGTTGCCGTTTCACAAATTACCTCTACTCTACGTGACAAGCGGCAGAAAGGACAAGTTTCCCCCTCTTGCCGTGGAAGTTTATTGAAATGATTGTATTGGTAAAGCTCATAACTCGAATTGCAATCCAAACTCAAAAAAGGTAAACGGACATTACATTGGTAGGTATATTCCCGATAGATGGCATGAAGCCTGAATCCCTCCTCTTTCAAATCACGCCGAACGGCAAAGTAGGCAGTTCCTTTTGGCGAAAGAAGATTGGACACATTCATCATCACTTCAGCCTGAGCATATGGTTCCAACACATTCAGCACATACACACAAAATATGGTGTCGAATTTGCCTTCAGGATATTCCGTACGATAATAATAATCATACCCAGTAATATCATAGCCACGCCTCTTTAACTCGTCCGTATCATATCCGAAACCACAACCGAAATCAAGAATACGCCCTTTCAATAAGTCGTGTTGCAAAAGATAACGAACAGGTGCAGACAAATCAGTGCGTTTGATAGCGGTTAAGTAAGGATGATTGACTCTTTCAATACTCATAATATAATCTTCTTTACAGCGTAAAATTCTCATTTAAACAGACATATTTGGATAGTTTCATCCATTTACGTAATTCTGTTGCATGTTTGGTTTCTCTTAAATTAGATTTTTCAACAATATCTTCCGGTTTGATGCCTTATTCTTTAATGCCAAAACATTGAACTAAAGCATTACATTCTTTTCGAGATTTTCCTATTTCATAGAATAAATCTAACTCTTTAGCTAAATCTATAATATTCATTGTATATGCATTTAATATTTCCAAATTTCAAATCCCATATTCAAAGCTATCTGATGCATAGGTTTGAATGTCTGGAAGAAACAATCCAGCAAATGTTCTTTGTCCATAGAAACGATTTCTTGTGGTGTATGTCCTAACGAAAGATAGTCTTCCAACAATTTTTCCTGTTTCCCTTTTTCTAGATTAATACGTAAAGCTGCCTGATGGGCTAATGCCAGCTTTGGAAGATATAAATTCAAATCGGGCAACTTATTACTCTTGGAACTGTTGATACTCGGATCAGAGGGCATCAGGTTCCAAAGCAGGTCATGAGAAACGAAACTCCAAGGAATAAAATGGTCCAGATCATACATTCGTTCCTCTAATAGGTTTCCTGTATACGGACATCGAACTTCTAATCCATGTCTTATGGCGATATTCCAGAATTTATGCTGGACAGATAAAGAGTTTCGCTCTTCCCTTTTTACTAACTTTCCTGATATATTGGGTACATTTGGATTTCTAATCTGTAAGAACCCTGTCAATCCCCAATAAGCAAAAGCACTGAGTATATCATAGTTTTCCTTCAAATAGCTTAGCCAAACAGGATTTAATTCCACCCATAATGTTCCGTTTACTTTTTCCAACTTATAAAGGCAACCGTTCTCGAACGACTGGGAGCGGACCACTGTCTGACGATCATCGGACGTATCAATCCAAGGACGTAAGAAACGGAAAGGGACGTTAATTTGCAGGAAATTCAACCGTTTCCGGACATCTGTCCTTTGTACAAGCTCATGCAACAAATCCGTCAAATCTCGGATACTGATATTAATGGGAATATTGAATTCCTTTTGTAAATCCCATATCGCCTCGTAAAGGGATTCCGATTTTCCGAATGAAAGACGAAAATAAATTACAGGATACCAGGCGTTCGCCACCATCGTAATCATAATCTCCCATACATTCATCTTCGTTTTTCCTTGCTTTACGCACAAGTCGAGTATGCCGAGAAACCAATAATATTTATAGGTTGCCACGGTCTTGTCGAATACTCTGTTTAGGTATTTGGTTGTCAATATATTAGATTGAGGTATTTGCATATCAAAAGTTTTAATCGTCTTATTTTATTAGTCACTTCATACTTTATTGTTTTTTGATGCTCTTTCTCGTTTCTTAAAGCTTAAATTATTGCATCTTCTTTTGCAAGCAGAAGAAGATGATTATCCAGTTGAAGCGTATAAGGCATCCTAAGATAAATGCCTATTGTCACTGTCTGCACACATTTCTCTATGTGCGAAATCGTAAGAGATGAATAGGTGGCACGTTCGGTAACCTGAGCAATACTGAGATTTCTGCGTAATCTGGCCAGTCTGATCTGTTCACCAACAATTTGCATCTTCTGCTCCAGCTTTCTTGGTAATTTGGTATCCATAGTATTTTTCGTCATAGCTCAACCTATTATATAATATACAAATATAGCGTTTTTGTTTTATTTTATGATGTGTTACATAAATAAATTTGAGAATTTATTTGTGCTTGTTTATGTAAAAAACAAAATTCTATAGTTATGGTAATTTTCCGAATTTGCCTTGCTTTTGTATCTTCTGGAACGTTATTATCATTGATAATAAAAATGTGCACATATTGTATCAACAAATAATTTCAATAATTATTTAATGACGTCAATGATTATATATACTGGTTTAAGCTTTTTTGATTAAAAATAAGCTATAATTTGCCAAATCTCTAAAATTTAATGTGATTTGGCTGATTATATTGATTATTTGTGCTATATTTGTAGGAACAAAATTCAAGAGTTATGGTAATCGGACGAAAGGAAGAGCAGGAAATGCTGCTTTCGGCAGCACAATCGGAATATTCAGAACTGGTGGCAGTCTATGGACGCAGGCGTGTAGGCAAGACATACCTCATACGTGAAACTTTTGGCTATAAGTTTACATTCCAGCATACAGGTCTGGCCAATGCCAGGACTAAAGACCAGCTGTTCAGTTTTGCCATTTCGCTTCGTGATGCCGGTTACGACGATTGCCCCACACCACAATCGTGGCTGGAGGCATTCTGCCTGTTGTCTCACTTTTTGAAGAACTCGACAGACGAGAAGAAAATTGTCTTCCTTGACGAGCTTCCGTGGATGGACACTCCCCGCTCAAATTTCATTTCGGCATTTGAGCACTTCTGGAACGGCTGGGCATCAGCACGCAAGGATATTGTTCTGATTATATGTGGATCTGCCACATCGTGGATTATCAATAAGGTGATTAACGACCATGGAGGACTTCATAATCGTGTTACGCAGCGCATAGCCCTTCAGCCGTTTACCTTGAAGGAGTGTGAGATGTTTGCCGAAAGCAAGGGGCTTGAGATGAGCCGATACCAAATTGCCGAGTGCTATATGGTATTTGGAGGCATACCTTTTTATTGGAATTTGCTTGAAAAAGGACTTAGTCTTGCCCAGAATATTGATAAGATTTTCTTTGCCAGGAACGGCAAATTGACAAATGAGTTTAATCTGCTATATGCTTCGTTGTTTAAGTCGCCTGAACAATATATAGATGTCGTAACTGCTCTTGGCAGGAAAAAGGCCGGTATGACTCGCGAAGAGATTATAACTGCAACCGGCAAGCCGAGCAACGGGGCATTGAGCAAGGTGCTTGATGAATTGGAGTACTGTGGATTTATACGGAAATACTGTGGCTATGGCAAAAAGACAAAGGAGGCAATTTATCAGTTGATTGACAACTATACGCTGTTTTATTTCAAGTTTATTCAGCAAAACAAGAATAATGACGAGCATTTCTGGTCGGCATCAATTGACTCTGCAACGCATCGTGCGTGGAGTGGCCTGGCTTTTGAGCGCCTGTGTATGGCCCACACGCAGCAAATCAAGGCCGCATTGGGCATTTCAGGTGTGTTGAGCAATATCTATTCATGGCGAAAAGAGGCGGATGAGAATGGCGATGGAGCACAGATTGATCTGTTGATAGACCGTAACGACCAGGTGGTAAATATCTGCGAAATGAAATACTCTTTGTCTGAGTTTACTATCGATGCTGACTACGAACGCAATCTGCGCAACAAAAAGAGTGCGTTCATTGAGGCCACAAATACCCGCAAGGCTGTACATCTTACAATGGTAACGACCTACGGAATCCGTCAGAACTCTCATTCCGGTATTGTGCAAAGCGAGATAACATTAGAGGATTTGTTTGCGTAGGAAAAAGGCGAGTATGTAATGATTTGCCAGAAGTGTTTGCGTCTTGCCTTTTATAGCAGCATGACGAGTGGTTATTTCCATTTTGGAAACAGCCACTTTTTCTTTTCGCAGCTCCCCTTTCTCGAAAATATTCTCTATGTGTTTGCTGATAGCCGGAATCACAATTCTGAAAAAGTTGTGGCTTGGCTTTTTGTGTACACCGAATGTTTTCGTCTTTTGTACCGCCTTTTTCTGCACTAAAAACACGGTAAAAAGTCAGGACAAAATTTTTTTGTAATCTGGAGAAGAAGGCTTTAATGGATGTTAAAGAAATGACTTGCTGAGTGTCTTTGTTTTAACTTATGTTTGCTTTTGTGCGGCTAAAGGGAGTGTGAAGATGATGTTTTTGGGGCATGGAAGGGCTTGTTTTGCGTTGCAATAGCACTGCTTTTGGAGCGTAAACCTATGGGTTTTGCAACGAAAGTGGCAGAGTAATATATTTTAACACTGCGGCTTTTGCTTTCAAAATGGCTTAAATGTCTGTATGTCAATGCTTTAGTGTGAGTGCTCGTTTTTTGACGTCTTTCAGGCAAAATCGCGGAAACGTGAGGAGCATGGGCATTCTGAAGGCGTCAAACGGTATGGATTTTGTCTGAAATATTTACAAAATGCGGCGGCGCCACGGTGTGTAGTGTGCCGTACGACCTTCATGATGTCATTATACAGATACTGTCAGAATAAGCATCGTCAGTTGGCTTAGTCTGCTTATACAGCTTATCACTTTTGGCCTTAATAAGGGGAAAATGTGAAATTTATAGGCCTTTTGGATGCGGAAAGTGTGAAATTTATGGCTGTATATTGTATGGAAAATGTGAAAATAATGGGGTAATATGGTACGGAAAGTGTGAAAAATTTGGGTTTTTATGATGCAGAAAATGTGAAATTTACTATATTTGCAGATGTATCAAGACGTTTGGAAATATGGAGAAGTTGCTGAAAAGAAAGATTGACAAATATCTGACTGACTGGAAAAACAGACCTGACAGGAAGCCTCTTATCATCAAGGGTGCCAGGCAGATAGGCAAGACGCGCTCAGTAGAGTGGTTTGCCGGTCAGAATTATGCAAGCGTGATAGAGATAAACTTTATCGAGCAGAAAAAATACCGTGAGATATTCAACGACGGATTTGAGGTGGACGCCATACTGAAGAATATATCATTGCTGAATCCTGAATTGAAGTTTATTCCCGGCAATACCATATTTTTCTTCGACGAGCTTCAGGCGTGCCCCAACTGCGCCACGTCGCTGAAGTTTTTTAAGCTCGACGGCCGTTTCGACGTAATCTGCTCAGGCTCGCTCATGGGGATAAGCTACAATGAGATAGAATCTAACAGCGTGGGATATAAGGAGGACTACGAGATGCACTCGATGGACTTTGAGGAATTTTTGTGGGCAATGGGCTATAACGACGAGTTCACGGCCGACCTGCTAAGTCACATGCTCGACGTAAGGCCGCTGTCAGAACTGCAGATGGACACACTGATGAGCCTGTTCCGCGACTATGTCATCATCGGAGGCATGCCCGAAGTGGTCAGCACGTATGTTAGGAACAAGAATTTCAGCGGCACGCTCGACATTCAGCGCCAGCTGCTGAAGGATTATGAGGAAGACATAACAAAATATGTTGAAGGCCTGGACAAGGCAAAGGTGAAGGCGGTGTATAACCATATCTCGACCTTCCTGGCAAAGGAGAACAAGCGGTTTCAGATAACCAAGATAGCCAGAAACGCGCGCAACAGAGACTATATGGGATGCGTTGAATGGCTCGCCGATGCCGGAGTGGTGAACGTGTGCTACTGTCTTAATCAGCCCGAGCTGCCGCTGAAAGGCAACTACGACCCCAAAATGTACAAGATATACTTTAAGGACACCGGACTGCTGATAGCCTCGCTCGACGAGGAGGCACAGGAAGACCTGAGGGCAAACAGGAATCTCGGCACGTACAAAGGGGCGATATACGAGAATATCGTAGGCGACATGCTCGTAAAGCAGGCCTATCGGCTGTTTTACTATCACAGCGACAAGCCGGCTCTTGAGATGGACTTCTTCATTAGGGACGCCGATTCGCTCATACCGGTGGAGGTGAAAGCCAACGACGGAGCTACGGCTTCGCTGAACAGACTGCTGAATGACGACAAATATAATGACGTGAAATATGGCATCAAACTGGGCTACAGGAACATCGGATTCAACGGCAAATTCTATACTTTTCCGTATTTCCTGACTTTCCTGCTGCGAAGATTCGTGGCTGAGAGCAAACGCAGCTGTTAGTGGAATTAGCAAAGCCGTATGGCGGCATGAGGCTTTATGGTGTGTAGAGCCTGTTTCTGTCGTGCCATATATTATTATGAAATGTGGCGCCGGGCATGTAAACGGGCCGTCTGTGGTGCCGCATTAATCGTTTAACAGGTAAAAACATATCCGCATGAGCGACATTTCATTTACATGCAAATATCATTCGCCGCTGGGAGAGATAACCCTGGCATGCCGCGACGACAGGCTTACGGGGCTGTGGTTTGACGGACAGAAGCACTACGGCAGCACGCTGACCGGTAGGACCGAAGAGGCAGACGTGCCCGTGTTGAGGCTTGCCGTGAGGTGGCTCGACGAATATTTCAGCGGCCATGAGCCGCAGTTTGTGCCGCCGCTGAGCCTTATGGGCACGCCGTTCAGCCGCCTTGTGTGGCGCAGGCTGATGGACATTCCATGCGGAACTACGCTGACATACAAGGAACTGACGCTGCGCATGGCTGCCTGCGGCGAGTGTGGCGCTGGGGCTGTGAGGGCCGTGGCGGCAGCGATAGGGCGCAATCCCGTGTCGCTCATAGTGCCCTGCCACCGCGTCATCGGTTCGGGCGGCAGCCTGACGGGATATGCCGGGGGCGTATGGCGCAAGGAATGGCTGCTGCAGGCGGAGCGCTCTATGGCAGAAGGCAGACTGGTGTAGTGAGGCTGTTGCGGTTCGGCCGGACAGAGGCTTCATGTGGGGCGCATTGTAGGGTGTGTTGTTATATGCGTCGGGATTGCTATGAGGCAAAAATTCAGGCTGAACAATAACGCCGGATTTGGGCTGGGCTGACCGCTTGTCTTACGGGCGGTGGCGCAGCCCGTAAGGCTGTCAACGAAAAAGGCCGCCGTGACCCTTGCGGGCAGGCAGCCTCAGTTTAAAATAACATTATAAAATAAACACATAGCGAAAAAGTAAATTTGGGCAAAGCGTAGCGAATTAGCTG
>ERZ780013.127-NODE-127-length-35933-cov-4.89512_pt1 | contig 35933 bp, 32 predicted proteins | sample MGYA00511178_ERZ780013 | MGnify/ENA primary metagenome ERZ780013 (study PRJEB29588, sample SAMEA2149568) | human gut metagenome | biome: human gut; feature: human-associated habitat; material: faeces | place: Denmark | collected 2008/2010 ... | reverse complement strand
GTGGGATGGCGTTTGTCGACATTGCTTTTCTGCGGCGCGACGACATCTGTGGCGACTGGTTCAGCTACGTGCGCCGCAAGACGGGGCAACGGCTTACCGTGCGCATTGAGCCGCCGATGGCTGCCATAATCAACCGCTACAAAAACGAAGCAGGGGAGTATGTATTCCCGATAATCAGTGCCGACGGACAGGATGCCTATCGGCAATACCAGACGGCGTTGGGATATCACAACCGTAAGCTGAAGCAGTTGGCTGAAATTGCAGGAATCTCTGAGAAGTTGTCGACCTACACGGCGCGTCACAGTTGGGCTACCGCCGCACGGCGCCACAACGTGCCGCTGTCAATCATCAGCGCCGGACTTGGGCACTCTTCCGAGCGCACCACGCTTATTTATCTTGATTCGGTGGAAAATGTGGCATTGGACAATGCCAACCATGAAATTCTGAAGTGCTTGTGATGTGCGGTTTCTCCGCAAGAAACCGCACAACCTTTTGCAAAGATAGATAATTTTCTTGAAAAAGGCTTGTGGAATGCAATATTAATTCAACCTTTTTTTAAGTTGGATTGCGCAGACGTTGTAAGTGGTTGAAAGTTAATCGTTCAGCCACTACGGCAATGCGGCGGTTTCTCTATCGTCGCCATGCCACGTATCTTGATTGCGACAGCTGAGCTGCCGAGACCTGCGGCCCATTTTCGCACGCTAAAGCTCGCGATTTTCGCCAAATGTCGGTGCTATACATCTTACTATCAATGCATTTAACAGATGTGCGGTTTCTTGCGGAGAAACCTCACGAAGAGGGTTACGGACAGCGGCCACGGGTAGTGGAACGCGCCGAGTTCCGGGGTTTTAGACAGATGAAAATTAGCGGACTAACCCGACTTGCTGTGCGCTGAAGGTTGAAAAAACCGCGGTGGGCAGGAATGGAAGTTATATCCTTACGCGAATGGTTGAAGCGGAAAATCACGGATTGCATTGGTATGCCTTGAAGGTGTTCTACAACAAAGTTTTTGCTGTGGAGGAGGAGCTGACGGCCGACGGCACAGAGTGCTACGTGCCGGTGGAAGAAACCATGGTGGAGCGATGCGGGCAGCGCCGCAAGGTGCGCCGTCCCGTGATAAATTCGCTGATGTTTTTCCGCGCTGCCGAGGAGCGCGCCGTAGCGGTGCAGCGTCAGCTCACCGACCGCGCCATCCTCTACACCCGCCATTGCGATGACGGCAGACGCAGACCCTATGCCATCCCCGACCGGGAGATGAACGTGTTTATGCTTGTCGCCTCGTCGGGAGAGACCGGGCTGGAATACTTTGGCGATGAAGACCGCAAGTTTGCGGAAGGACAGCGTGTGCGCGTCACCGACGGCCCCTTCCGTGGCGCCGAAGGCAGCATCCAGCGCATTCATGGCGACCGCCGCCTCCTCGTCAGCATCCGCGGCATCTGCGCCGTCGCCACAACCTATATCCCAAAAGCATTTTTAGAAGAAATAAAACAGAATTATGGGGGTAAAAAAGAGAATCGGAATAATAACATGGCATAATTATCCAAATGTTGGTAGCGCTTTGCAGGCATATGCGTTGCATTCATATATAAATAAGCATAATGGTGATGCCTTGATTATAAATTATTCAGCCTTTGGAAGACCTTCTTTATGGTGGTTGCGATTGCTGGTTAGCAGGTTCGATCGATTTATTCCGAAAACTATTTCAAAAAAATTCATTATAGATTCTTATCATTTGAGTCTAAATTTTTCAAAGAAACTCATCTTTATACAACTATAGAGCAATTGGTGGCGCAAAATGGACTATTTGATACATTCGTTTGTGGTAGTGACCAAATATGGGCTCCTAATGTGTTTAATGATGTGTACATGTTGTCTTTTGTAGATGATGAAAAGGAAAAAGTGTCATACGCAGCGAGTATTGGGCTGCCTTACATTCCAAATGAGCTAATAGAAAAATATAGGACCTTGTTGGGGCGATTTGATTATATTTCTGTTCGAGAACGACAAGGTGCCGATTTGTTGAATACGTTGTTTGGAATAAAAAGTTCTGTAGTGCTTGATCCAACATTACTATTGACAAAAGAGGATTGGAGCTTACTGGGGCAAACGAAAAGAATGTGTAACAATAGATATGTGTTATGCTATTTTTTAGGCGAGCAGGAGGAACATCGTAAAATTGTGGAAGATTTTGCAAAAAAGCAAGGACTAAAAGTTGTATCTATATCTAGATTTAGTGTTGATATTAGACCTGGATTTATAACTGATACAGATGTTGGCCCTTTGGAGTTTATAAATTATATACGCAATGCCGATTTCATATTTACAGATTCTTTCCATGGTGTTTGCTTTTCTATAAATTTAAATAGAAATTTCTATGTAATGAAGAGGTTTGCGGAGAATAGTCCGATCAATCAGAACTCGCGGATTGAAAATATTCTATCGTTGTTAGAATTGAAAGACAGATTAATTTGCAGTGTGCCGGAAGATATTAATATGATTGATTATAAGGTCGTAAATAAGACTCTTGAAAAGTTGCGCTCAGAGTCGCATCAATTCTTGAAACAAGCATTGGATATTGATTGATGAAAGAGAGGGTTGGAGATAATATTCGCTCTGGAATGTTTTGGACATTTATGGAGCGTATTGGGACAAAAATAGTCCAATTTGCATTGCAATTACTTCTGGCACGTATATTGGTGCCAGAAGATTATGGCTTATGCGCTCTTCTTCTTGCTTTTATAAACATTGCAACTGTTTTAGTAAATAGTGGATTAAATACAGCATTGATACAAAAGAAAAATGCTGATTCGCTTGACTTTTCATCGGTATTGTATTTGAGTCTTGGCATCTCTATAGCAATTTATGTCTTGCTTTTTTTCATATCGCCATTAATTGCAGAATTCTTTAACGATACACGTCTTTGTGAGCTGATGCGAGTATTGTCCATTACTTTAGTTATTGGAGCATTTAATTCGGTGCAATTGACGGTTCTATACCGAAAAATGCAATTTAGAAAACTATTTATTGCAAATTTATCAGGAATGATAGTATCTGCGGTAATAAGTATTGGTTTGGCATTAATGGGCTATGGAGTATGGTCAATTGTGATACAATACTTAGTAAATAGAATTGTCATAACCATTACGTTGTTTTTTTTGGTAAGGTGGATTCCAATGCTTGAATTTTCATGGATTAGAATTAAGTCTTTGTTCAATTTTGGGTGGAAATGTATGGCTTCTGCATTTCTGTCAACAATCGTAACTGACATTTATACAGCGGTTGTTGGGAAATTTTATACAAAGGCTCAATTAGGGACATATGATACAGGAAATAAAATTCCTTCAACTGTGTCGGAAACATTTACAAGTTCTTTAGGGAGTGTTTTATTTCCTGTATTTTCAAAAATACAAGATGATATTCCAAAATTGCGGGGTCTTGTCGTTAAGTCGAACAAGGTGAGTTCATTTCTTATTGCTCCGATTATGTTAGCTTTGCTTGCAACAGCACACCCGTTAGTGACGATTCTGTTGACGGAAAAATGGATTGGAGCAGTGCCTTTTTTACAAATGGCTTGTGTATTATATGCATTTTACCCATTACATGTAGCAAATATTCAGGCAATTAATGCAATAGGAAAGAGTGGAACTGCTTTGAACTGCGAGATTCAAAAAAAAATAGTTGATTTAGGCTTTTTGGCATTGATGGTACATTTTAGTATCTACTGGGTAGCATTAGGCAGTGTTTTAACTTCGATTATTAGTCTATGGATTAATATGCGACCTAATGTTAAATTTCTTCAATATAAAGTCCAATCACAAATTAGAGACGTAATGCCGACTTTTATGATTGCGATATTGATGTGTGCAGCCATGTGCTCTGTGAATTTGATGCAATTTGTCAATACGTATGTGGAGCTCATAGTCAAGTTGGTTATTGGAGGAATCGTATATTTTGGCTTGTCTTATATCTTCAATCGAAAGACTATGCTATATGTATTCAAAATTGTAATGAAAAAAAACAATTAAAATGGCTATAGATAAAATAACATATGCCGATAAATGTTGCGGCTGTGGTGTTTGTGCCGTAGTTTGCCCAAAAGGATGCATCATTATGCAGGAGGACGATGAAGGCTTCAAGGCACCTATTATTGATAGTGGAAAATGTATTGAATGCCACTTGTGTCAAAAATCATGCCCAATCAATGTTTGCCCGGAAACAACAGTTGAGCATGCGGAATTTGAGCCAGTGGTATATGCATGTCGTAACAAGGATGCTGAGATATTGCAACATAGTTCTTCTGGAGGTGTTTTTTATTCGATAGCACATATCGTATTAAACCAAAATGGCGTTGTCTATGGTGCGGATTTTGATTGTCATAATAAAGTGCGCCATATACGTATAGACAATGAAAAGGGACTTCATCGACTAATGGGGTCTAAATACGTGCAAAGTGATAAATCTGATGTTTGGAAACAAATTAAAAAAGATTTGAAAGAAGGACGTTACGTGTTGTTCTCGGGGACTCCATGTGAGAATGGAGCATTACGGAGTTTCTTGAAGAAGGATTATGAGAATCTGATTTGTACGGATTTTATTTGTATGGGTACACCGAGTCCTGCGGTATGGAAGCGGCATATTACAGATTTGGAAGCCAGATATGGAGGGCACGCAGCGCAAATTTCGTTCAGGACAAAAAAATATGGGGCATACACACACTCTCTCTCAATAGAATTTGATAATGGAAAACAGTATTGGAAGCCTCAGTTTGCAGAGCCATATGTAAAAAGTTTTCATTCAAGAATTTACCTCCGAAAATCCTGCCATAATTGTTCGTACAAAAAAGAGCATAGAGAAACAGACATAACATTGGCTGATTTTTGGGGAATCCAATCAACAAATATTAAGATGCCGATTGACAAGGGTGTGTCAATGGTAATTATCCATAGTCCAAAAGGAAAACGTATGTTTGATTCGATTTCTGAAAACTTGGAAGTTGAGCAAACAACAATGAACGTGGCAAGACGTGTGCAGCCTATGATGACAAGCTCTTGTTATCCCAACATATGCAGAGAAAGTTTCTTCAAAGATTTTAATGAAAAACGGGATGCTACATTTGCGAGTATTATCGGGAAATACGAACCGATATCTGCAAAAGATGAGATTAGAGCATATCTTAAAAGTATAGATTGGTTGCGAAAGATTGTTCAAAGAATAAAGAATTAATGATAAATAACAACTGCACATGAAGACCATATATTTTTTTATGAGGATAGGTTTTTATGACTCTGAATTAAAGTCGATATCTATAGGCGGTGTCCAAACATACATTTACGATTTGGCAAAGCTTTCGGAGTCGATGGGGTATAAGCCTGTCGTATATGAGATGAATAGGACTGGAAAAACGGATAATTATCTTTTTGAAGGAATAGAAATACGACAGATCTCTAATAAAAGTAAGGCTTATTTTCAGAAATGTTTTGATTATGTGTATAAAACCAGCAATAAGCCGGGTGACATCTTTATAATTTCTACAGACCAATTGACAATTAAGGCACATTACAGTAATGTAATAGCAATTAATCACGGAATTGCCTTCGATGAACCACTAGTGGGGATAAAAGGGCGACTGATAAAATTGCTGAAGTGTATAAGAAATGTTCAAAGAGGTCTTCTTGTACCTAATGTTGTATGTGTTGACTATAACTATTATAATTGGTTTCGAACTTTAGCAGCAATCGATGATGAGTCAAAATTCACCGTTATTCCGAATTATTCACGAGGTTTCATAAGCAGGCGTGAATTGGATGTCAAGTTGGAGTTGTCTCCGCGGAAGATATTGTTTGCAAGAAGATTTGTAGAGCATCGAGGTACAAAGATATTTGCCAGCGCAATAAATAGAATTTTGACAGAATATCCAAATGTGGAAGTGACATTTGCCGGAACAGGACCGTTAGAATCCTACTTGAAAGAAATGTTCAGAGGATTGGAGAGGGTGCATTTTACTGCATATAGGATGTCGGAGAGCATTAAATTCCATCAGCATTTCGATATTGCGGTGATACCAACGATTTTTTCCGAAGGAACATCGTTGTCGCTGTGTGAAGCAATGTCTGCGGGATGCTTCTGCATTGCTACACGGGTAGGTGGGTTGACAAATATATTGGTTGACAATTATAATGGCAAGTTAATTGAGCCAACAATTGAAGGAATATACCAATCTGTAAAAGAGGCACTGATGATGGATAAAGAAGAGTATTGGAGGATTTGCCGAAGTGGTTATGAAACGGCTTTATATGGATTCTCCAAGTCGCTTTGGCAGTCGAAGTGGAAGCAATTTATTTTGAGGGTTTCTAATAATAAGTAAAGATTTGTAAATGGGAAGAATTTCAGTAATAATACCGACGTATAACCGAATTGATTCGTTGCGGAGAACATTTTCCTATCTTGAAAAATCTAAGCTAAAACCGCTTGAAGTATTGATTATAGATCAGTCAAATGCTGATTTTTCAAAGCTGATTCAAACTTTATGTGGGGAAGAAGATGAATTGAACGTAGTTTATATCCATCTGGAAAAGCCTTCATTGACCTTTGCGGGAGTATTGTATACAGTTTTGTTTGTTAGTGCTAACGTCATATCTGAATATTTCAATCAGCCACTATTGGATACTGTCTTGAAAGTAAATTCATTGGTCCTGTTCATAGGGGCTTTTAATTCTGTCCAAATTGCTTATGCAAGTAGACTCTTTTTATTTAAGCAATTATTTAAGTCAAACATTATTGCCGCTTTGTTATCGGGTTTCATTGGAATCGGACTTGCTGTTGGAGGTTACGGTGTTTGGGCATTGGTTTCACAGCAACTGTCGTACCAGTTGTTTGTAGTCCTTACATTGTTGTTCCTTGTAGATTGGAAACCTCGACTTTTGTTTTCAATGGAAAGCGTTAGGCAGACAATGGGTTTTGGCTCAAAGATTTTGGGAGCTAATATAATTGATAGGCTGTATCATAATTTAGAGAATATAATAATAGGAAAAAACTTCAGTAGTGCAACGTTGGCTTTCTTTGATAGAGGAAAGCAGTTTCCTTTGGTTTTAATAGACAATATAGACGGGTCAATCCAATCGGTTATGTTTCCTGCATATTCAAAATTGCAAGACAATCCGGATGAATTAAGAGAAACGCTGCGAAAAGCTGTTAGAATGAGTTCTTTTGTTTCGTTTTCAGCAATGACAATATTGTTTGTTATTGCACCACAGTTAATAGGGCTGTTTTTGGGCAAAAAATGGATGGATGCGGTTCCATTTCTTCAATTCTATTGCATAATATGTATGTTGTTCCCATTGCAGACGGCCAATCTACAGGCATTCAATGCTGTTGGGAAGAGTTCGTTGTATTTTAGATTGACAACATTGAAGCGCGTAATAGGGACAGGCCTGCTATTGTCAAGCATTTTCCTTGCAAAAGAGAACGTATTTGTTATCGTTTGGTGTTGCTTGATAATCGAAGTGATATCGATTTGTCTAAACATTCATCCAAACAATAAATACTTAGGTTATAGATTTTTCGACCTATTGGCAGATATATTGCCAAATGTATTGATAGTTGTTTCTTCGATTACTATAGTTAATGGATTTGTGAAGATGATTAAATTAAGTGACATAATTTACTTATTGCTTACAAAGATAATATTATGTGCAGTAGTTATTGTTGGTGTAGCAATGGTATCTAAGAATCCATCGTTTAAAGATTTGAGAAGAATACGTAATCATTAATATGAAAGAGTCGCGAAATTTTAAAATCGATGTAATCAAAGGCCTTGGTATAACACTAGTGGTTTGGGGGCATGCCGTTGGTGTGGGGAATTTGGTTATATACTCATTCCATATGCCGTTGTTCTTTTTATTGTCTGGTTTGTTCTATAAACCTAAAGCAAATTTCATAAAAAATAGGTTTAAAAGATTAGTAGTCCCGTTTCTTGCCTATAATGTATTGTTTGTAATATTATCATATCTGTGTGGAACGTTTGATGTTTTATGTAATAATTTTTCAATATTCAACATAAGCGCATTTGATGGTCCAACTTGGTTTTTAGTGGCATTGTTTATATTAAGTTGTATTTATTGGATAATAGATAGGACAATTAATAAGAAGTGCTTAAAGGTTGTTGTTTGTTGTGGTATTGGTTTGATTGGTTGTTATGTCAAGAAACCTTTGCCATTATATATAACGCAAGCGTTATGCTGTTTGCCCTTTTTTGCATTGGGCAATTGTTTCCCGAAATCAATTCTTTTGACCAAAAGTAAATATATTGGAATGTGTTTCTTGATTTATATTGGTGTTCTGTATTATTGCTTTGAGACAAATACACGTGTAGACATTTACAGTTTGATGTTTACAGGTCAGCCTATTTTATTTTATATTGGAGCATTTTCATCAATAGCTTTGGTTTTTGCATTGGGTTTTATAGATAAGAAAAATGGAATCAATAAAACATTATCAGTAATTGGAAATAATTCTTTGGAAATAATGGCATTGCACTATCCTTTTATTGCATTGATTTGCACAAATATTCGTAGCCAATTCGTTTTCTTGGGGGGGGTGGGAGAAGCGATTGCTTCGCATCTAATTACGTTTTTAATAGTATTGTATATACCGTTGTTTATGGTGTTAGGCATTAAAAAATATGTTACTAGTATAAAAGAGTATGAAAAATAGAATTTCTGTAATAATCCCGACATATAATCGTATAGATTCTCTTAGACGAACATTTTCGTATCTTGAAAAATCAAAGTTAAAACCGCTTGAAGTATTGATTATAGATCAGTCAAATGCTGATTTTTCAACACAGATACAAACACTCTGTGGTGTAGAGGAAGATTTGAACGTAATTTATATCCATCTGGAAAAGCCTTCATTGACAGCAGCGCGGAATGTTGGTATGAAAATGTCAAAAGGAGATGTTCTGGTATTTATGGATGATGATGTTGATGTCGGAGTTGAAACATTGTCAAATGTTGAGGATTTATTCAAAGATGAACGGTTAGTAATGGTTGGTGGCTTGGATAAAGCAGATGTGCATCATAACTCGAAAATGGGTTATCTGTTTGGCAAATCAAAGTTTATTAAGCGAAACGTTGGTCATATGGCGAGTGGTGTATATGGACGATTCCCCCTTCTATGCGCTGAGGCAACTCCAACTGAGTGGGTTATGGGATTTTTCTTTGCGGTGAAAAGAGATTTTATCGTGGAGCATAATTGTATATTTGACGAGCATCTACAATATTATGCGTATGCTGAAGACCTCGATTTTTCGTATGGAGTCTATCTGCATGCAGTTAAATGTGGTAAAAAATGCATATTCAGTAACCGTCTGATTGTGAATCATAACGTGTCTACAGAGTATAGGACACCGACCCGGAAGACAACATTTATGAATTATCTGCACCGATATTATATTTGTAGAAAGTATAATCTCAGTGGGTTTAAGTTTTGGTGGAGCAATTTTGGAGACTTGCTGTTCCGATTGCTGAAAAAAGAGTCTCTGCTTGATTATTTCAATGCAATGTCTTTTTTGATAGTCAATAGAAATAATATAAGGAGTGGAAATTTTATGTATAAAAAGTTCATGTAGATTGTAGTTTCAGATGAGAGACATTGACAGAGCATTATACAAATTATATTTATTCTGTTTGCCACTGGGACAATTGTTCAAGATAACTCCAGATAGTTTCTTGCTGCCATGGCAATTCAGCACGATTATAATGATGTTGGGCTTTTTTCGAATTGTTGTTACAAGACCGTTGAAGACAAATGAAGGAATCCGAGCGTTTGGGAAGCTGTACCTTTTTATGGCAGCCTATTCTCTAATGGCTTCAATTGTTTTATCTGTTACGCTTGATACGACATTGACAGTGTCTCCTTTGAGACGATGTTTGGGTGATATTGTCTTGTATTTTGTAGCCCTATGCTCAATCTGTTATAATTATTATGGGTTGACTAAACTGGTGTCAATTGCTGAACTATTGCAAATCTTTAAGCTGCAAACAATAGTATTGCTGATTGTGGGTCTTCTTCAATTAGGGACATTGTTTGGCGTTGGAAATGGTGTTTATTCAGTGCTATGTTCGGTGTTTGCTTTGAGAGATGTTGTCTATTTAACATCTCTTGACCGAGGCGTAACTTTCTTTGGCACAGAGCCTGCAGCGTCATCTCTAATATGTTACGTCGTTATTCCATTTATTCTATTTTCAATATCGAATAAAAAAGGATTTCGAAAAGTTGCATATATTGTGTCTTTTGCCATAATGATGCTGCTATTCTTGTCGTCAAATAGCAGTAGTGCATTGTTGTCGTTTATATTTGTCTGCATTGTTTATATATTGTTATATGCATTCAAATTGCGGATAAAGAGGCTTATAATGTTCTTGGCCTTTTTTGCCGGATTGGCGGTTGCTGTATTGTATAGTTTGGATTTGTCTTCAAGCGATGCGATTAATTCCGACAAAGAATCATTTGAGTATGTTTTAGTTGGGAAAATCCAAGACAGGGACAACCTTAGTACGGCAATGAGAGCCTCTACGGTAATCAACGATATGAAGATATTTTATGATTATCCATTCACAGGTGTTGGTGACGGAAATCAAGGCTATTTTTATCGTCAAAATGTGCCGATGTGGGTTGTGGCTTCCGAAGAAGTGCAAAGCCTAATGCATGGAACAAAGATTGCTAATGGTGGCGGAAATTTCTTTCCATCTTTTGTTTCGGCATACGGACTAATCGGTGTTGTGTTTTTTTTATTTTTTTTAAAGTCATATCGGAAAGCTTTTCGCTCCTCAATCCTGACAAAAAACATGAATCTGCAGATGATATATACTTTGGGAATGTCGTTGTTCCTTTTAACAAGTTGGTATGTTACTGGTGTAAAATTGGATGAAACAATATGTTTCCTGTTGGCTTTGCCTTGTGTTGAAAAAATGAGGGAAAGAGAATGTTATACAATATAATGATTCTCTAGGAAAATGACTTATTCCAAAGTATTTATAACCAATCTGCCGTCATTTTACAAGTTGAATCTCTACAATGCGATTGCGGAGAATGAGAGGATATTTGTGGTGTTCACTGGCGATACGGCAGGGGAGCGTAATCGGGATTTTTTCAAAGGTGATATGCGGTTTGAATATTTCGCTTATAAGCAAAGCGGATTGTTTTATCGCATTATGACAACACTGAACCTTTTGTTGTCGTTGAAGTGGCAGGAGTGCGTGATTGGCGGTTGGGACTCGGTGCCGATGTGGATGTTTGCATTGCTGTCAGCATCTAAGAAGAATTCTGTTGTTGTTGAATCAAGCTATTTTGAGTCACAAACAAAAGGATTGAAAGGCTTGATAAAAAAAATATTTATCCGCAATATCCGAAAAAAAGCATACGTTTCGGGTGCTGGGCAGCGACGCCTTATAGAAGATTTGCGATTTAAAGGTGAGATTGTAGAAACAAAAGGTGTTGGGGTGTTCAACTATGTGGAGCAACCGCAGTATGAGTCACGCACGCAAGTGAGAAACTTTCTGTATGTAGGCAGATTGACTGCTGTGAAAAATCTTCCGTTCTTGATAAATGCATTCAAGAATCGTCTGGATTTGACGCTTAATATTGTAGGTTTTGGAGAGCTGGAAGAATATCTGAAATCAATAGCCGGAGATAACGTTAACTTTATTGGAGCGGTGGACAACAAAAAATTACCACAAGTTTATCAAGAAAATGATGTGTTTGTGTTGCCATCGGAAATAGAGCCGTGGGGGCTTGTTGTGGAGGAGGCGTTAAACAATGGCACTCCAGTATTGGTTAGCGACAGAGTAGGATGTGGCCCAGAAATCGTGAATGAGAGTAATGGACTGGTGTTTAAATTCGATTCAGAGGAGGATTTGCTAAGTAAGATAGACAGAATATCGCAAATAGGCTATTATAATGAATTGCGAAAAAATATCAGCAAACTTGATTTCGCAGAAATTGAGCGAAAGCAAATAGAATGTTATCTGAAATGAAGCGCCTGGTAGAGATAAATGCGGCGGTCAACTATGGGTCGACCGGAAGGATTGCGGAGGCTATAGGATTGGTGGCACAGTGTGAAGGTTGGGAATGCACGATGGTGCACGGACCGCGCTATGTGAATCCGAGCCAGTTGCCGTGCATTTGCACGCAGGGCAAGTGGGGCGACCGGATGCATGGCGTGCACAGTCTGCTTCTCGACGGGCATGGGTTGGGGTCAAAGCGCGCAACCGAGCGGTTGGTGCGAAGGCTGGATGCGTTGCAGCCAGATGTGGTGCATCTGCACAATGTGCATGGCTATTATCTCAACTATGAAGTGCTGTTCCGTTGGTTGCAGCGCGCGGACTGCAAGGTGGTGTGGACGCTGCACGACTGCTGGCCGTTTACGGGGCATTGCACCCACTTCGATTTCATCGGTTGCGACCGATGGAGGTCGGGCTGCCATGACTGCCCTCAATTGAGGGCTTATCCGCGGTCGCTGTTCGTTGACAGGACGAGCCGCAATTATGAGCTGAAGCGCGAATTGTTTACGTCGCTTGGCGACAGGCTCACGCTTGTGCCTGTGTCGCATTGGCTTGAGGGACTGGTGAAAGAGTCGTTTTTCAAAGGGACTGCCGTGCAGACAATTTACAACGGCATTGACACCAACGTGTTTTGTCTGCGCGGAAACAAGCCGGCGCGCGACTATGTGCTTGGAGTGGCGAACCCGTGGACGGCGCGCAAGGGTTTTGATGACTTCGTGAAGTTGCGCAATGAGCTCCCGGAGGATGTTGACATAGTGCTAGTGGGACTGACGCGGAAGCAGGTGGAGGTGTTGCCTGATGGCATCGTGGGCATTGAGCGCACGCAGAATGTTGACCAATTGGCGGAACTTTATACCGGCGCGACGCTGTTTGCAAATCCGACTTATGAGGATAATTTCCCAACGACCAACCTTGAGGCAATGGCGTGCGGCACTCCAGTGGTGACATATCGCACTGGTGGCAGTCCTGAGGCGGTGACTTCGGAAACAGGCTTCGTGGTGGACAAAGGCAATATAAAAGCCATTGCAGATGCGCTGCAAGCGGTGCGCGGGCGTGGCAAACAAAAATATGAGGAGGCATGCCGCCAAAGGGCTGTGACTTGCTTCAACAAGGATGACCGCTATGCCGACTATGTGCGGTTGTATGAGAGAATTGTTTGAGAAACATATATGCTTTACGCATAACATTTGAATCCAATCAATACAATTTAGCAGATGAAAATTTCAATCATTACGGCTACTTACAATAGTGGCCGTACACTTCGCCATACCATTGAAAGTGTGTTGCGCCAAACCTATCAGGATATTGAATATCTGATAGTTGACGGATGTAGCAAAGATGATACACTTGAAATAGTAAAGGATTATGAATCCAAATTCGGGGATAAAATGCGGTGGATAAGCGAACCGGATAATGGAATCTATGATGCGATGAACAAGGGATTGAGAATGGCTACTGGAGATGTGGTTGGAATTCTTAATTCTGATGATTTCTATACGTCGGATGATATCGTAGAAACAATAGCAGCTAATATGAGTGATGAAGTAGATGCTGTTTATGGAGACATCCATTTTGTGGAAGACGCGAATCTTGACAAATGTGTCAGATATTATACATCGAAGTATTTCCGTCCATGGCAGATGCGGTTTGGCTTTATGCCGGCACATCCGTCATTTTATTGTAGGCGGAGTGTGTATGAAAAATATGGCAGATTTGACAGCACAATGGGTATTGCTGCGGATTTTGAGAACCTACTGCGATTGATTTTTATAAATAAGATTAAAATAAGATATATCAATAAAGATTTTGTGACTATGCGTTCTGGTGGGGCATCTACATCTGGATGGGCAAGTCACAAACGCATACTTAAGGAACATTTGAAAGCATATAAGAAGAATGGAGTTTTTTCGAATGTAGTGTTTGAGGGTGCCAGGTATGCGTTTAAATTGATTGAAGTTAATTTACAAAAAATAAAATATTAAACATCAAATATATGAAAAGAGCTCTTATTACGGGAATTACAGGACAGGATGGTTCATATCTTGCAGAATTTTTGTTGGAAAAAGGCTATGATGTGCATGGTACAATCAGGCGTTCGTCGGTGGATTATCGTGAAAGAATAGCGCATCTGGAAGGTTTGCCTAATTTTCATTTGCATTATGCAGACTTGGGTGATTCAATGAGTATTATTCAAGTTGTGAAAAAAGTACGACCAAATGAAATTTATAATTTGGCGGCTCAAAGTCATGTCCAGGTTTCTTTTGATTCTCCAGAGTTTACATGTGATGTGGATGCAACAGGCGTGCTCCGCATACTTGAGGCTGTCAGACAGTGTGATTTGGTGGACTCGTGCCGTATTTATCAGGCTTCTACATCGGAATTGTATGGGAAAGTAGAGGAAGTGCCTCAAGATGAAAATACCCCATTCCATCCATATAGCCCGTATGCTGTGGCTAAATTGTATGGATTTTGGATTGTGAAGGAATATAGAGAAGCATACAATATGTTCTGCTGTTCTGGAATATTGTTCAATCACGAGAGCGAACGAAGGGGGGAAACATTTGTGACGAGAAAAATCACATTGGCTGCGGCTAGAATTGCACAAGGTAAACAGGATAAATTATATTTGGGAAATTTGTCGTCTTTGCGGGATTGGGGCTATGCAAAAGATTATGTAGAATGCATGTGGCTTATTCTTCAAAATGACAAGCCTGAAGATTTTGTCATTGCAACAGGAGAACAACATTCCGTAAGAGAATTCTGTGAGTTGGCATTCAAATATGTGGGTATTGAATTGCGTTGGGAAGGAGAAGGCGCTAATGAGAAAGGCGTTGACAAGAAAACAGGCCGCATATTAGTGGAGGTCTCTCCTGATTTTTATCGTCCAACTGACGTCGTGAATCTTTGGGGCAATCCGGCAAAAGCTAAAAAACAATTGGGATGGAATCCACAAACGACATCGTTTGAACAATTGGTTAAATTGATGGTGGAGTCTGACATGCAGAAAGTTGCTGTGGAGAGAGCAGGTGAGCATGTCAAACTGAATCTTGAAGAATATTTGGAAAAGGGGATTGTAAAATGATGGAGAAAGATTCAAAAATATACGTGGCTGGTCATCGAGGAATGGTCGGCAGTGCCATTGTAAGAGAATTGGAGCGTCAAGGCTATACCAACATTGTAACGCGTACACACAGTGAACTGGATTTGAAAAGGCAGTCGGATGTGGAGGAATTCTTTAGGCAAGAGAAACCTGAATATGTGTTTCTTGCAGCTGCAAAAGTAGGAGGAATTGTTGCCAATGAATCAGCGTTAGCTGACTTTATGTATGACAATATGATTCTAGAGATGAATGTGATTCATTCTGCATGGGAGAATAATTGCAAAAAATTGGAGTTCCTGGGATCATCCTGTATTTATCCAAGATTGGCGCCACAGCCAATGAAGGAGAACTGCTTGCTGACATCGGAATTGGAAAAAACGAACGAGGCATATGCTTTGGCAAAGATTTCTGGTCTGAAATATTGTGAGTTCTTGAACAGACAGTATGGGACAGATTACATAAGCGTAATGCCAACGAATTTATATGGACCTAACGATAATTATCATCCACTGCATAGCCATGTCTTGCCTGCTCTAATTAGACGTTTTCATGAGGCGAAAAAGTCAGGAGCGGAATCTGTTGTGTGCTGGGGCGATGGAAGTCCATTGAGAGAGTTCCTTTATGTGGATGATTTGGCGAATTTGTGCGTATTCCTGATGAATAATTATTCTGGAAATGAAACTGTGAATGCTGGAACAGGAAAAGAATTGTCAATCAAGGAGCTTACAGAAATAGTAGCGAAAGTTGTCGGTTTCGAAGGTGAGATTGTTTGGGATAAGACAAAGCCAAATGGTACACCACGAAAGTTGTTGGATGTTTCGAAAGCTAAGTCTTTAGGGTGGACATATTCAACGGAATTGGAAGATGGCATAAGATTGGCATATTCTGACTTCTTGAATAATCCAATTCGAGCAGAACGATAAAAAATAGAATATGAAGGTAATATTGTTGTCAGGAGGATCAGGCAAACGACTTTGGCCGTTGTCGAATGGCACAAGGTCAAAGCAGTTTTTAAAGGTCCTGCCGTATAATGGTGGATATGAATCAATGGTTCAGCGAGTCGTGCGCCAATTGAAGGAGTCTGGCTTTAGCAAGAATGACATTCTGATTGCAACAAGTGAATCGCAAGTGGGGATATTGATGAACCAATTGGGAACGGATATTAATATTGTGACAGAACCAGAGAGGCGAGATACTTTTCCTGCAATTTCGTTGGCTGTAGAATATCTGTTATATAACCATAAATGTGAAGGGAAAGAGACTGTTGTTGTCATGCCTTGTGATGTATATACTGAGAAATCTTATTTTCAGACATTGCACAGAATGGCTATTGGAGTAGATAATGCTGTGTCGGACATCGTACTTATGGGAATAAAGCCAACTGTGGCTTCTTCGAGCTATGGATATATAGAGTTGGTTGGGGATAATGACTTTATGGTGAGGTCTTTTGTAGAGAAGCCTTCGCTTGCCATAGCGGAAGAATTGATATCCAAGGGCGCGTATTGGAATGGTGGAGTCTTTTCATTCCGCTTGGAATATCTTGACAAAATCGTAAGGAAATACGTTGATTTCAGAGCTTTCGAGGAATTGCGATTGAGCTATGCGATGTTGCCTAAGATAAGTTTTGATTATGAAGTCTTGGAGAAGGCGAATTCGGTTTATATGATTCCATTTGAAGGCGAATGGAGTGATATCGGATCTTGGGGGGCTTTATCGGAAAAATTGTCGCATAAGCAAATTGGTAATGTGACCGAGGCGGGAGCTTGTGAAAATCTATTGGCTGTAAATGAACTTGATATACCCCTGTTGTGTGCTGGAGTTAAAGGCGCAATTGTAGTGGCAAGTCCAGATGGAATCTTGGTTTCAATGGGAGATTCAAGTAATTTTATCAAAAAAGAGGTTGACAGATTGTCAGAACGACCATTATATGAAGAGCGACGATGGGGAACATATAGGGTATTGAATCAAGTCCAGTTCCCAGATGGACACCTTGTGTTGACAAAAGAGCTTGTCATTCGTAAAGGTCGTAATATAAGCTATCAAAAGCATTCACATAGAGATGAGGTGTGGACATTTGTTGACGGAAAAGGAATCCTGGTAATAGATGGTCATGCGAGAATAGTTATGCGAGGAGATACGGTTCACATAAAAAGTGGAACGATGCATGCTGTCAAGGCGATAGAAAATCTGTCTATGATAGAAGTTCAATCTGGCGACATGCTTAAAGAAGAAGATATCTTGCGATTTGATTTAGATTGGCAGAAGCTCGTTGTTGAGTAGGAATGCTTGCAAATGGCAATAGCAATTGAAACATATCTGAGGCGAGTCGCAACGACGGGTTGTGGCGTAGAAGAGCTTGGCGCGGCGGTAAGAATCTGCAAGGCGGGGTGGAGTGCGCAACTCGATGGGGCGCCATTGCTTGATGGCGTGGATTTTGTGAAAACAGGGAATCTGTTGTTCGCGAGAATCCGTGCGAAGCTTGCTACTGAGAATGATGCGACAAAATGCCGGTTGTTGGCACTTATGCATGATGAAATGACTGGCGTTGGCTCGGAGTGGTCGTCAAGGAAGGATGACGTGTTTGTCAATGCGTTTCTGACGGAAGCTGACGGCTGCTGGCGAGAGGCGTGCCGCGAAGACGGATTGCTGAGGGCGTTGTTGTGCCGTGTGTCTGCATATTATTTGTATTGTCAGGAAGAGGATACTAATTTGTCGGTGCGAGGATTTGTCGACGCATGTATTGACGGATGGCGGAATTCTCTGACTGAAAATCTATGGGACGGCGCACCTGTTTCATTGACTCTTGAGCGGCTTGCCGCAATGCAATCGGTCGCGCAAACGGATGCTGATGTGGAATTGATGAGCCTTGTGGACGAGGCGTTGGAAAAATGTTGCGAAGTTGTCGTGTCAGGGCACTGTGGCTTGAATGACCTTGCGTGTCTTTATGATATGCTGACGGTCGGCGGGCATTATGATAAAGCGTATCATTGTTTGGGCTTGAAGCCAATGACAAGGTCGGATAGTGATGGCTGGTTTGTGCGTCAATCGATGATTTTTGCATCTGAATGTCGTCGTGCGGTCAGTTTGTCGGCGGTATAATTTCGGAGTTGATTAGTTTTTTGTACTTTTGTGATGTTTAACGAAAAAACAGAGACATAAGATATGAAGACAAAAGACGAACTTATTGACGAATTGCTTGATTTGGCGTTTGCCGAGGATATCGGAGACGGAGACCACACAACGCTTTGCTGCATTCCTGACGACGAGATGGGCAAGCAGCATTTGCTCGTAAAAGAGGAAGGCATTCTTGCAGGAGTGGAGATTGCCAAGAAGGTGTTCCATAAATTTGATCCAGAGCTGAAGATGACTGTGTTTATCAACGACGGTGCGCATGTGAAGCCCGGAGATGTGGCTTTCGTGGTGGAAGGCAGAGTGCGTTCGTTGCTTCAAACGGAGCGTCTGATGCTTAACATCATGCAGCGCATGAGCGGCATTGCTACTATGACGGCAAAATATATGGAACGATTGAAGGGCTTGAAAACAAAAGTGCTTGACACCCGCAAGACGACTCCAGGAATGCGTATGCTTGAGAAGGAGGCTGTGAAGATTGGCGGCGGAATGAATCACCGTATAGGCTTGTTTGATATGATTCTGTTGAAAGACAACCATGTAGACTTTGCCGGCGGTATTGCAAATGCCATCAATAAAGCGAATGAATACATTAAAGCCAACCATAAGGATGGCATGAAAATTGAAATCGAAGTGCGCAACTTTGATGAGCTTGATGAGGCGCTTGCCACAGGTCACGTTGACCGCATAATGCTTGACAATTTCACTCCGGAAAATACGAAGAAGGCTGTTGACATTGTGGCTGGACGATGTGAATTGGAGTCATCGGGCGGCATTACATTCGACACGCTCCGTGACTATGGCGAATGCGGAGTCGACTATATCTCTGTCGGAGCTTTGACTCATTCTGTCAAAGGTCTGGATATGAGTTTTAAAGCCTGCTAATTCTGCTTTACAGAAAGCATATCGGAAATATTAAAGCCTGCAAAATCAGAGATGGTTTTGTGGGCTTTCCCTTTTATTGCATCTAATGGCAGAGTGGTGGCAAGCCCGATAACGGTTGCTCCAGCAGCTTTTCCTGATTCGATGCCCGACAATGAGTCCTCAAAAACGAAGCAGTTCTCCGGGCTGACGCCAATGGCTTTTGCGCCAAGGAGATAAGGCTGTGGATGCGGTTTGGAGAATGTTACCAGATCGCTTGTTATTACGGCTTTGAATTTGTCGCGGAATCCAGGATTCTGACGATAGAGATTTTCCATTTTTTGCAATGAACTGCTCGTCACTATGGCGCATTCAATGCCTGCTTCGTTAAGTTCGCCGACAAACCTCATGGCTTCGATAAAAGGAGTATAGCGCATATCCTTTTCGAAGCAGGAGATCATATCCAGTATTTGCTGCTGGATATTTTTGTCTGGAAAATATGTGCCGAGGATTTTGGGCAGTGTTGAACCCTTTATTATGTGAGCAAAGTCGGGCACATTTGTTGGAAACACCTTGTCAACATCTTCCCAAAATTCAGTATATATGCTTTCGCTGTCAATCAGAACTCCGTCAAGATCGAATAATACGCCAGTTTTCATTGTGTAAATAAGTTTTAGACTGCAAAGGTAGGAACTTTTGTGATGAATTTGCAAAATAATTTTGTGGAATGGGGAAATGTGAGTAATTTCGGTTGAATTTTTAGAATATGACAAAAGAATTTCAATTACGAGTGGATCCGCGTACGGCAGCCGACAATGAACGTGTAGCTGCATTTGTCGCCCGACAGGGGAATTTTGACCGTGGCAGGATAAAATTGTTGCAGATTTTGAAACGCTCAATCGATGCCCGTCAGCGTCGGGTCATGGTCAATTTGACGGTTAGATGCTTTATTGATGAACTCCCGGATAATATAAATCGCTATGAACCATATCGCTATGGCGATGTGAGCAATGCGCAGACAGTGGTGGTTGTAGGGGCCGGTCCTGGAGGCTTGTTTGCCGCACTCAGATTGATAGAGCTCGGCTTGCGTCCGGTGGTTCTTGAACGAGGCAAGAACGTTGACGATCGCCGTCGTGACTTGGCTCGCATATCAAGAGAAAACATTGTTGACGAGAATTCGAACTACAGTTTTGGAGAAGGTGGCGCTGGTGCGTATTCAGACGGTAAGTTGTACACGCGAAGCAAAAAACGCGGTTCTGTTGACAGAATATTGCAGATATTCAATCAGTTCGGCGCATCTGAAAATATTCTTATAGACGCTCATCCACATATCGGATCAGACAAACTTCCGGCTGTCATCAAGGCAATGCGGCAGCAGATTTTGAAAAGTGGCGGAGATGTGCGCTTCTCAACACGTGTGACAGGACTGAAGATGGACGGAATGTCGGTTGTTGGTGTCGTTTGCGAGGATGGCTCGGAATTTGACGGCCCGGTCATTCTTGCCACTGGTCATTCTGCGCGAGATGTCTATAGGATGCTTGAAGGGCTAAATATCGAAATAGAGGCAAAAGGCATCGCGGTAGGAGTGCGTTTGGAGCATCCTCAAAAGCTTATAGACCAGATACAATATCATTCATCTGAAGGCCGTGGCGAATGGCTTCCTGCTGCTGAGTATAGTTTTGTGACTCAAGTTGACGGTCGCGGCGTTTACTCGTTTTGTATGTGCCCGGGCGGAATCATCGTGCCGGCAGCAAGTGGACCGAATCAACTTGTTGTTAATGGAATGTCGCCGTCAAATCGAGGATCAAGATGGGCAAATTCAGGCATGGTAGTTGAAATCCGACCAGAGGATGTGGATGAAGAATATGCGAAATATGGCAACTTGAAGATGATGGCTTTCCAAGAGGACTTGGAAAAACTTTGTTATGAACAGGCGGGAAAGACGCAAAATGCCGGGGCGCAGCGTATGCGCGACTTTGTAGAAGGTAGGGCATCGGTCGATCTGCCCCGCACATCGTATGCTCCAGGCATTCACCCGTCGCGTCTTGACAAATGGTTGCCGGAGCAGATTGGCAAACGTTTGCAGCAAGGATTCCGAAAATTTGGAAGTTTTGCGCGAGGGTTTCTTACCAATGAGGCGATATTGATTGGTGTTGAGTCACGCACGTCCTCACCAGTGCGTATCCCGCGTGACAGGGAAACGATGGTGCATATACGCATTGATGGACTTTATCCTTGTGGAGAGGGGGCCGGTTATGCCGGAGGTATTGTCTCTGCGGCGATGGACGGAGAAAAATGTGCGGAGGCAGTTGCGAAATTGTTGAATAATTAAGCGCTATAGATATGGAGAATGGTGTAAAGGAGGATTTATATAAATATTTGCGTTCAGTCGGAGAACTAGATGAGCGTATGCCGGAGTGCCCTGATGTGGCTGACGCTTGGCGGAAAATAGCGGAGGTATATCTTCCGGATGGGATAAGAGAATTTAGTGGCTATCCGACGGTCTCGTTAGGATGGATGATGTTTCTGGGAATGGCGATGGCACAGTTCTGGGATGAGAATTGGACAGAATATGGGCAGAATACCAATATCTATGAGATGCTTAGGGATAAACGTGGATACGATAATATGGATGAATATATTCTTGAGGAGGTATTGCGTCTTGATGCTGAAAAGCGGCGGCAGACAAGCCAACTCGTAGGAGAGTGTGCGTCGCGGACTCTCGCTATATTGAGAAACTCAGACATAGAAGCTGGTACGGAGGACGCTTTCAGGGGCTATGTGGCGTGTTTGCGTCAAATGTATCTGTACGGTGCTGCTGTTCAGCTTAATCGGTTGGGATACCATATGACCTTAATGGGATAAAAAAATCCGCAGAATTAATTCTGCGGATTTTTTTATGTTTCAATTACGATTATTTGATGATATCGTATTTTTTGAATACTTTCTGAATGCATTCAAGAGCTCTGTCGACTTGTTCGATTGTGTGTGTCGCCATAAGGCTGAAACGAATCAAAGTGTCTTGCGACGGAACGGCCGGAGACACAACAGGGTTTACAAATATGCCATCTTCAAGAAGGTCGCGAGTTACTGCAAATGTCTTGTCGTTGTCGCGGATGAAGAGAGGAATGATAGGAGTAGAAGTGTGACCAATCTCACAACCGATGTTTCTGAATCCATCCAATGCATAGTTTGTAACCTTCCACAAGTGTTCGATTCTTTCAGGCTCGCTCTCCATAATATCGAGGGCTGCGTTTACAGCAGCTGTAGACGCTGGTGTGATGCTGGCGCTGAAGATGTAAGATCGCGAGTTGTGGCGGAGGTAGTTTGCAGTCACAGAGTCTGTCGCGATGAAGCCTCCAAGAGCGGCAAACGATTTGCTGAAAGTGCCCATAATCAAATCGACGTCTTTTGTCACACCGAAGTGGTCGCATGTGCCACGTCCTTGATTGCCAAACACGCCGATGCCATGTGCCTCGTCGACATAAACGGCGGCATTGTATTTCTTTGCAAGTTCGCAAATCTTAGGCAGGTTTGCCACGTCGCCTTCCATAGAGAATACGCCGTCGGTAATAATTAATTTAACTTTGTCGGGATCGCACATTTGGAGCTTTTTCTCGAGGCTTTCCATGTCGTTGTGCTTATATTTAATCTTTTTCGACATAGAAAGACGGCATCCTTCAATGATTGAGGCATGGTCGAGTTCATCCCAAAGGATGTAGTCTTCACGACCAGTCAGACATGAAGCAACACCAAGATTAACCTGAAAACCGGTAGAGTAAATAATGGCTTCGTCTTTTCCGACGAATTTAGCCAATCTATCTTCCAAGGCAATGTGGATGTCGAGGGTGCCATTAAGGAAACGAGAACCAGCGCATCCGGTTCCATATTTTTTTGTGGCGGCAACAGCGGCTTCAATTACTTTAGGATGGTTTGTAAGACCAAGGTAGCTATTGGAGCCAAACATTAATACTTTTTTGCCGTTTATTAAGACTTCAGTGTCCTGCTCGCTTTCGATTTTGCGGAAGTATGGGTAAACACCTGCCGCTTTGGCTTTTTGGGGAGCGTCATATTTTGCCAATTTCGCCTGTAATAACTTCATAGTTTATGGGGTTAATTTTATGATTTAGTATAAACTATCTATATGCTCTTTTACATACAGGCTGCAAATTTAGCGAATTTTTTCTGAAACATCTGAAATTCGAGCAAAAAAAATGCACAATGGCTCTTTTTTGCGCATTTTTCAAGCGATTTGCATTATCTTTGTATAACATAGGCTGCATCTCGGCATAACATTGTCAAGCAAGCTTGAATGTTCTGCGCTCGATTTGCACTATCTTTGTATAATATAGGCTGCATCTCGGCATAACATTGTCAAGCAAGCTTGAATGTTCTGCGCTCGATTTGCACTATCTTTGTAAAAACAAAAATAAAAAATATGAGAAAACTACGGATATTAGTATCGTTTGCGTTTGTGATGATTGGTGTGCTGACTTTGTCGGCGCAGATGTTGAATCCATTGACGTGGAATGTGAGGCTGGAATCGAATGGCGGTTCTGATGCCGAATTGGTCGTGGAGGCAAAGATAGAACGTGGCTGGCATCTGTATGATATTAAATTGCCAAAAGACGGGCCGGTGCCTACGTCTATTGTTTGGGATAAAGATCGCCTTAGAAATGTTGAAATTGTCGGTGATTTGACTCCGAGTCGGAAGGCAGAGGAAAATGTTGATATGTTTTTTCATTTGATTCTGGGCACATGGGAGAATTCGGTGACTTTCCATCAGAAAGTTAGGCTGGTCAACCCTAATGATTATAATATTGAGGGCGCGATTGTGGGGCAGGTCTGCAACGATGAAACGTGCCAACGTAAGAAACAAGAATTCAAATTTTTTAAAGAGTCGGCAGCCGTCGTTTTGCAGGACACTGTGCCTGTGATGGTGGCGGGGAATGTTGTTGCATCCGAGAAGTCGGGTGGATTGAAGATGTCTTCGAATTGGAATCCCGTTGTTGCGGCAGACGCCCAGCCGGAAGGAAGCCAGTCAATGCTTCTTATTTTTCTGGGTGGATTGCTTGGCGGTCTGCTGGCTTTGCTGACACCGTGTGTGTGGCCGATGATTCCACTTACGGTCAGTTTCTTCCTCAAGCGCTCGTCAAATCGAAAAAAGGCGGTTGCCCAGGCTCTGGTTTACGGATTGTCGATTATTGTCATATATTTACTTTTGGGGCTCGTGATAACCGTTGCTTTCGGGCCAGGAACGCTCAATGAAATGGCGACAAGTGCATGGTTCAATGTGCTGTTCTTTATTTTGCTTGTGGTATTTGCAATTTCATTTTTCGGCGTTTTTGAAATAACAATGCCGAGCGGGCTTACGAATGCCGTTAACAGCAAGGCTGGAAAGACGACGGGTCTTATAAGCTTGTTCCTGATGGCATTTACTTTGGTGCTCGTTTCGTTTTCATGCACTGGTCCTATAATAGGGACACTGCTTGTCGAGGCGGTCACGCAGGGGAGCGTCGTCGGTCCGGCTGTAGGTATGCTCGGATTTGCAATTGCATTGGCAGTGCCGTTTTCTGTGTTCGCAATATTTCCATCGTGGTTGAAAGGTTTGCCGAAGTCGGGCGGATGGTTGAATACGATGAAGGTGATTCTTGGTTTTGTGGAGTTGGCATTGTCGTTGAAGTTCCTGTCTGTAGCAGATTTGGCATATGGCTGGCACATCTTGGATAGAGAGGTGTTCATAGCGTTGTGGGTAGCAATATTTGTGTGTCTTGGATTGTATCTGCTCCGAATCATCCGATTCTTCGGCGATTCCGACAAAACGCATATTGGTGCGCTGCGCTTGATGGCGGCGGTCGTTTCGCTTGCCTTTGCCGCATATCTGCTTCCGGGTCTTTGGGGCGCACCGCTGCGAAGCGTCAGTGCCTTCACACCACCTTTGTCTACGCAGGATTTTAATCTTTATGAAGCTGGAAAGTTTGTTAAATACGATGACTTTGATGAAGGAATGGAGGCTGCGAAGAAAATGGAGAAACCGGTGTTCCTTGATTTTTCTGGATACGGATGTGTCAATTGCCGGAAGATGGAAGCCGCTGTCTTTGAGAATGCTAAGGTGAAGGACTTGATAGAACGTGAGTTTGTAATGATAACACTGATGACCGATGACAAGCAGGAACTTCCGAGCATGATAGAGCAGAAAATAAATGGAAAAGACGTTAAACTTCGAACATACGGCGATCTGTGGAGCTTCCTACAGCAATATAAATTCGGGGCAAATTCCCAACCGTATTATGTCGTGTTGGACAATGAGGGAGGATTGCTCTCCGGACCATATTACTACGATGAGGACGTGTCTAAATTCGTGAAATTTTTGAAGGCTGGTGTGACTAAATATAACGTAAAAAATGAAGAAAGATAAGAACGAGATATTGAAGGCTTTTGGCGACCTGCTGGACGTGGTGGAAGAATTGCGTCAAAAGTGTCCGTGGGATAGAAAACAAACCAACGAGAGTCTGCGATGCAATACGATAGAAGAAGTCTATGAGTTGAGCGCGGCTTTGATGGCCGATGATGCCGACAACATCCGTAAAGAACTGGGCGATGTGCTGTTGCACGTGCTGTTTTACTCAATCATAGGAAAGGAGAAGAACCAGTTTGACATAGCGGATGTGTGTGATTCGCTGAGAGAGAAACTGATTTATCGGCATCCACATATCTATGGAAATGTCCAGGTTGATTCTGCCAATGCTGTGATTCAGAATTGGGAGCAGTTGAAGTTAAAAGAAAAGGGAGGCAACAAGCGTGTGCTTGATGGCGTTCCGTCTGATTTGCCATCGCTCATAAAGGCTGAAAGGATTCAGGAGAAGGCAGCCAATTATGGATTTGACTGGGCGGACAGAAAAGATGTCTGGGCAAAAGTCAAAGAGGAAGTTCTCGAATTTGCAACAGAGCTGGAGTCAGGAACCGATGATCGCCGTACGGAAGAATTCGGCGATGTGCTGTTCAGTCTGGTCAATGCGGCACGTCTGTATAAAATCAACGTGGACAATGCTTTGGAACAAACAAACAGAAAGTTTACAAGACGTTTCAATTATATTGAAGACACCGCGAAAGAGCAAGGTGTGAACATGAAGGATATGACTATCGAGCAGATGGACAATCTGTGGAATGAGGCAAAAGAACAAGAAAAAGCAAAAGAATGATTGTCTGCATAACAGAGAAACCCAGCGTGGCAAAGGACATTGCGGCGATACTTGGCGCCACAGTGCGCCGTGATGGCTATTTTGAAGGGAACGGCTACAAAATAACGTGGACGTTTGGTCATCTTTGCTCGCTAAAGGAGCCTAACGACTATACAGAAAGATGGAAGTCGTGGAGTCTGGGGGCCTTGCCAATGCTGCCTCCGCGATTCGGAATCAAGTTGATTGCCGACCAAGGCATTGAGAAACAGTTCAAGGTTATAGAAACGCTGTTTGGAGAAGCCGATGAAATCGTGAACTGTGGCGATGCCGGTCAAGAGGGCGAGCTTATACAACGTTGGGTGATGCAAAAAGCCAATTGCAAGAAAGATGTAAAGAGGTTGTGGATTTCATCGCTTACGGATGAGAGTATCCGTGAGGGATTTGGCCATTTGAGACCACAGTCGGATTTCGACAGGCTGTATATGGCGGGCTTGTCGCGTGCTATCGGCGACTGGATATTGGGAATGAATGCGACACGGTTGTTTACGTTGAAATATTCGCAAGGCAGAAATGTACTGTCGATAGGTCGTGTGCAAACACCAACATTGGCTTTGGTTGTGGCAAGGCAAAAAGAAATAGACAATTTTGTCCCAGAAGATTATTGGGAACTTAAAACGAGGTATCGCAACGTTGTTTTTCAGTCAACAAAAGGGCGCTTCAGTACAGAATTATCCGCGCAGGAAGTCGCTGATGGAATCAGTGAAAACCCGTTTGTAATAAAGTCGTGTGTCACAAAGCGTGGCAGAGAGTCTGCTCCAAGGTTGTTCGACCTTACATCCTTACAAGTGGAATGCGATAAGAAATATGGATACTCGGCTGACCAGACATTGAAGCTTATACAATCATTGTATGAGAAAAAGTTTACCACATACCCACGTGTGGATACAACATATCTGAGTGAGGACATATATCCGAAAGTGCCGGAGGTGCTTAGGGCAATGCGCCCGTATGCCAATCTGGCAGAGCCTTTATTGTCCAAGACTCTTCCGAAAACAAAGAAGGTGTTTGACAACTCTAAAGTCACCGACCACCATGCCATTATTCCGACCAATGTGCCACCGGCGCCAACTATGACAGTTGATGAGAAGCGGGTTTACGACATGGTAGCCCGTAGATTTCTTGCCGTGTTTTATCCAGATTGCGAGTTCGATCAAACGTCTGTTGTCGGAGAAGCCGGTGGAGTTGAGTTCAAAGCCAATGGAAAGCAGATTGTGTCGGATGGATGGCGGGCAGTCTATGGTAAGGCCGACAGCAACTTGAACAAGGATGATGAAGCCCAAGACGATGGCATATTGCCGGCTTTTGAGATAGGCGAGAGCGGACCCCACAGTCCGTCGGTTGTTAAGAAGACCACACAGCCACCTAAATTCTACACCGAGGGAACATTGCTGAGGGCGATGGAAACGGCTGGTAAATTGGTGGAAGACGAGGAGTTGCGCGATGCGATGAAGGAGAATGGCATAGGGCGCCCTTCCACAAGGGCGTCGATAATAGAAACTTTGTTCAAGCGTAAATACATTAAGAAAGAACGTAAAAGTGTGAAGGCAACAGAAGCTGGTATCGCTTTGATTGATACAATAAAGGTGGATTTACTAAAATCGGCAAAGCTGACTGGAATCTGGGAAAACAGGTTGCGCAAAATAGAGAAAGGAGAGTATGAGGCGTCGGAATTTATCGCCGAATTAAAGCAACAGATTTCGCAGATTGTATATGATGTGCTTAGCGACAACAGCGGATATAAGATAGAAGTGGCGGATGGTTCGAAAAAACAAAAAGAAGAAAAGCCAAAGCGCAAACCGGCGATACGCAAGTTCGAGCAAATTGTATGCCCGAAGTGTGAAAATGGACATGTGATAAAAGGACGTACGGCCTTCGGCTGTAGTGAATTCAGAAAAGGTTGCGATTTCAGGGTTGGCTTTGATGAGCTTAAGTCGGGCGAAGGCACGACTCCGTCGGCACTCAACAAGTATATTGAAAAAAAGTATAAAAAAGATGGCAAAATATAATGGCGCGGAACTGTTTCCAATTGTGAATGAAAAAGGAGATGTTATAGGTTCAGCCTCTCGAAAAGAATGTCATTCGGGAACGAAAAAGTTGCATCCTGTTGTCCATCTGCATGTCTTTGACTCGGAAGGACGTTTGTTTCTTCAAAAACGGTCGGAAAATAAGGATATACAGCCAGGCAAATGGGATACGTCCGTCGGTGGGCATATTGATTATGGAGAGACTGTTGGAGAAGCGCTGCAGAGGGAAACGTTTGAAGAACTTGGCTTTTGTGCAGACAACCCGGAGCTATTGTATAAATATGTCTTTGAAAGCGATGTGGAACGGGAATTGGTGCATACATTCCGATGCGTAGCGGAGCATAGTGACATTAAATTTGCCCCAGATGAAATAGAAGATGGACGATTCTTTCGTTTTGAGGAAATAGAAAGCCTTATTGCGAAAAGTCTGACGACTCCTAATTTTGTCATGGAGTTTAATATGTTGAAACAGCAAGCGTTTTTGAAAACAAAAGAATGATGTCGCTTGTTCTTTTCTCAAATAAAAGATTGTGATGGAAAAAGGAATGATATTTCAGTATGTGATAATCGGCGTTGTCTTTGTATGCATCGTCGTTTATGTTGTGTGGAAAGTCAAGAATGGCGGCAAGACCGGAGGCTGCTCATGTTGCGATATTAAAGACTGCAAGTTGAAGCAGACGAAAAAGAAAGAAGATTGTTGTAAATGTTGTGAAAACGACTGACTTTTTTTTGCTGAAATTTTCGTCATTCAAACTTTAATTATAATTTTGTAGAATTATTAAAACAACTATCTTAACAATCATATTATGAGTAAACCATATGTTGTAGGTATCGATGTCGGTGGGACAAACACTGTGTTCGGTATAGTGGACGCGCGAGGCAATGTTCTTGCAAGTGGATCGATAAAAACAGCCAAGCATGCAGCCATAGAAGATTATATTGACGAGTTGCATACAGAGTTGTCTAAATTAATAGAAGCCAACGATGCGGTTGACAAAATCGCAGGTATAGGAATCGGTGCTCCTAATGCCAATTATTTCACTGGCGTTATTGCCGATGGTGTGAATTTGCCGTGGCCAACTCCAATTCCATTGGCAGATTTGGTGTCAAATAAATTCGGTATCCCTGTTGCTATAACAAACGATGCAAATGCCGCTGCTATCGGCGAGATGACTTATGGCGTGGCTCGCGGTATGAAGGATTTCATCATGATTACATTGGGTACGGGAGTTGGTAGCGGTATTGTTGTCAATGGCCAGATGGTTTATGGTCACGACGGTTTTGCCGGTGAACTTGGTCACGTTATCATGAAGCGCAACAACGGACGTATTTGCGGATGCGGAAGAACAGGTTGCTTGGAAACTTATGCGTCTGCTACAGGTGTGGCACGTACTGCGCGTGAATTCTTGGAAGCAAGAGCAAACGAACCATCGACACTCCGCTCGATGGATGTAGACTCAATCACATCAAAAGATGTCTATGATGCAGCCGTGGCCGGCGACAAATTGGCAAAGGATGTCTTTGACTTTACAGGAAACATTCTTGGTGAGGCTTTGGCAGACTTCATAACATTCTCAAGCCCGGAGGCTATCGTGCTTTTTGGAGGCCTTGCCAAATCTGGAGATTTGCTGATGCGTCCGCTTAAAGAATCAATGGACCGCAACACGATGACGGTGTTCAAAGGCAAGGTTAAGTTGCTTCTTTCCGAATTGAAAGAAAGCGACGCAGCAGTGCTTGGAGCAAGTGCTTTGGGTTGGGAGGCAAAAGCTGCCGCAGACATTAAAAAATAATAGGAATGCAAATGACACAAAAAGCGGACTCTTGATGGTATAGAGCCCGCTTTTTGTGCTTTTTTGTCCGTGAAAAGGTTTGTGCTGTCTGCTAAAATTTATAACTTTGCGACAGATAAAAACCCATGCCTGAATGTGTGGGTTTCATCGTTGATGAATATAAATCATAAACAATATTTCTACTATGGGATATAAAATCATCGTCCTGGCCAAGCAAGTGCCAGACACTCGAAATGTAGGAAAAGATGCGATGAAGGAAGACGGAACAATCAATCGTGCGGCGTTGCCTGCGATTTTCAATCCGGAAGACCTTAATGCATTGGAACAAGCCCTGCAAATTAAAGAACAAAATCCAGACACAACAATTACGATTTTGACAATGGGACCTCCTCGTGCTGCTGAAATTATCAGAGAGGCCATTTTCAGAGGTGCTGACACAGGAATCGTATTGACCGACCGTGCATTTGCCGGTGCGGATACGCTCGCCACTTCGTATGCTCTTTCTGCTGCAATACGTAAGGTAGGAGAGTTTGATTTGATTATTGCCGGACGTCAGGCGATTGACGGCGATACAGCACAGGTGGCACCTCAGGTGGCGGAAAAACTGCACTTGCCACAGGTTACTTATGCTGAAAAGATAGAAAAAGTGGCTGATGGAAAGGCTGTGATTACGCGCCGCATAGAGTCAGGCGTCGAGACAGTGGAGGCTCCGCTGCCATTGGTCGTTACCGTAAATGGCTCTGCCGACGATTGCCGTCCAAGAAATGCCCGTCGCATACAGAAATATAAATATGCAGTAACACCGAGCGAAAAGGCAACAATGTCAGAGACGTTGTCGGCATTGGTCGACGCTCGTCCTTATCTTCAACTCAAGGAGTGGAGTGCAGACTTTGTTGATGCGGATCCAGAACAAATTGGCCTGAAAGGCTCACCTACAAAGGTGAAAGGAATTGTGAATGTCGTATTCCAGGCAAAAGAAAGCAAGAAAATGGACGGCAAAGATCAAGGTGCGATAGAGGATCTTGTGAAAGAATTGATAGCTAATCATACTATTGGGTAGTATCAAAAAACATTTATCATTATGAAAGATAACAATAATCTTATAGTATATTGCGAGTTTGAGGACGGCAATATCTCAGACGTCAGCCTTGAATTGTTGACAAAAGGACGTTCTTTGGCGACCCAATTAGGTGTTAAGCTTGAGGCTGTGGTTCTTGGCGATAAACTTGAAGGGGTTGAGAAACAAATTTTCCCATATGGCGTTGACCGTGTATATAAATTTGAGGACAAAAAGTTATATCCTTACACATCGTTGCCACATGCCTCGGCATTGATCAACTTGTTTAAGGAAATAAAACCACAAGTTTGTCTGATGGGAGCATCGTCGATAGGTCGCGATCTTGGTCCGCGCGTGTCGTCATGTCTGCATAGCGGTTTGACTGCCGACTGTACATCGCTTGAAATCGGTGATCATACAGATCCGAAGACAAAAACTGAATATAAGAATTTGCTTTATCAGATTCGCCCGGCTTTTGGCGGCAATATTGTTGCCACAATTGTCAACCCGGAATGTCGCCCACAGATGGCTACCGTGCGTGAGGGCGTTATGAAAAAAGAAATCTTTGACGCAAATTATCAAGGAGAAGTTGTAAATCTGAATCCGGCAGATTATATCCCGGCTTCAGACTATGTGGTTTCAATCATCGACCGCCATATAGCAAAGTCGAAAATCAACATCAAGAACTCGCCAATTATTGTGGCTGGTGGCTATGGTGTTGGCAGCAAGGAGAATTTCAACCTTCTCCATCAGTTGGCAGAGACTTTGGGCGGAGAAGTTGGAGCTTCGCGTGCAGCTGTCGACGCTGGTTTCACAGAGCATGAGCGTCAGATTGGCCAAACCGGTGTGACCGTTCATCCGAAACTGTATATCGCATGTGGTATTTCTGGACAAATCCAGCACATCGCGGGTATGCAGGACAGTTCTATTATTATCTCAATCAACAATGATCCGGACGCTCCGATCAATGCGATTGCAGACTATGTGATTACAGGCGATTTGGAAGAGGTGATTCCAGCCTTGATTAAGTATTACAAAAAAAACTCTAAGTAACTATGTCTAATTTCTATAATGATAATCCTGATTTGAAGCATCACCTGAGTCATCCTTTGATGCGCAAAATCGTGGAAATGAAAGAGCGTAACTTCTCGGACGCTGAAAAATTTGACTATGCACCTCTTGACTATGAGGATGCAATGGACTCATACGAAAAAGTGCTTGAGATAGCGGGTGAGATTTCAGGAGAGATTGTTGCTCAAAATGCAGAAGACGTAGATCATGAAGGGCCTCATGTGGTTGACGGTCACGTTGTTTATGCGAAGGGCACTCAGAAAAATCTTGACGCATTGGTGAAAGCCGGTCTTATGGGCATTTCCCTGCCTCGCCGATACAATGGCTTGAATTTCTCGTTGGTGCCATATATTATGGCTGCCGATATGGTGAGCCGTGCAGACGCAGGCTTTGTGAATATCTGGGGACTTCAGGACTGTGCAGAGACCATTTATGAGTTTGCAGACGAAGACCAGCGTCAGCGTTTCTTGCCGAGAGTATGCGCCGGAGAAACAATGGCAATGGATTTGACTGAACCAGATGCAGGTAGCGACTTGCAGGCTGTAATGCTTAAGGCCACATACAATGAGGCTGACGGCACATGGCGCTTGAACGGCGTGAAGCGTTTCATCACGAATGGTGATGGACATATTGCATTGGTGCTTGCCCGTTCGGAAGAGGGAAGCCATGACGGAAGAGGTCTGTCAATGTTTATATATGACCGCAACGACGGCGGTGTGACAGTGCGCCGTATCGAGAACAAAATGGGTATCAAAGGCTCTCCGACATGTGAATTGGTGTTTAAGAATGCCAAAGCAGAACTTTGTGGAGCACGTCGCATGGGCTTGATTAAATATGTGATGGCTTTGATGAATGGCGCCCGCTTGGGTATCGCCGCTCAGTCGGTTGGTGTCAGCGAGGCTGCATATCGTGAAGCATTGTCGTATGCCCACGACCGTAAGCAATTCGGCAAGCCTATCATTGAATTCCCGGCTGTGTTTGAGATGATTTCATTGATGAAGGCAAAATTGGACGCATCAAGAAGCCTTTTGTATGAAACAACACGTTTCGTTGATGTATACAAAATCTACGAAGACATTGCACGCGAACGCAGCCTGACACCGGAAGTGCGTCAGGAGATGAAGAAATATCAGCGTTTGGCAGATGCGTTCACTCCGATGGCGAAGGGTATGGGAAGCGAATTCTGCAACCAGAATGCATATGATGCTGTCCAGGTACATGGTGGTTCCGGCTTTATGAAAGATTATGCTTGCGAGCGAATATATCGTGACGCCCGTATTACTTCAATTTATGAGGGAACGACGCAGTTGCAAGTTGTCGCAGCAATTCGCCACGTCACCACAGGAACATATCTCAATCAAATCAACGCTTATGCAGCAGAAGAGTATGCTCCTGAAACATCTGAATTGAAAGAACGTCTCGTGAAGATGACAGCACTCTATGAAGAGGCTCTGAAGACAGTTGTGGACAACAAGAACACTGAGTATACAGATTTCCACGCTCGTCGTCTTGTAGAGATGGCTGGACATATCATTATGGGATACCTTCTGCTTGGTGACACAACAAGAAATGAAAAATTCTTGAAGTCTGCCAATGTTTATGTGAACTTTGGAGAGGCAGAGGTTGAGAAGTATCATAAATTTATAATGTCATTCAAACCAGATGGCTTGGAAAACTATAGATAGCCAATCATAAAACACAAAATAAAAGCGTCGTCATTGTTTGCAATGACGACGCTTTTATTTTAATCGTAAGTTGAACTTTATCTTTACTCTATTTCAAAACCTTCGCTGTCGAATTCATCTTCATTGAATTCATCAGAACCATAAAAATCAGCATCGTAGTCGTCAGTGTTTTTTGCGGCAGTGGCTGCTGCTTTGTCTATTTCGGCATCAAAGGCGTCGATGTCTACGCTCTGCTTCGGAGCGTGCCCGATTTTACGGGTGCAGATTGGCTCGTCGATGTCTTTTGAGAAAATGCATTCTTTCAGCTCCATGAAGAACGCACGGTTTGTCAGATAGTCAAATACAAACATCAGTCTGTCGCCCTCGTCATCAATGAGTTCGGATATTTTGGTCTCATCCATAAGCCAAATGTCTTCATCGCTGTCTGCGCCCATGTCGGTTAGAGTCACTTCCTTTTCTTTGTTCCATTCTTCATCGCAGATGATGAACGAATCCATTTGGTCTTTTGTATATCCAGCTGCGTCAAGAATCACATTGCGAAGGCTTAAAAATGTGTCGTCGCTATCTATTTGGATTTCTAATTTGAAATCATCCACTTCGTCTGAAATGAGGTTGAATCTGTATATCATAATTGTGTTGTTTTCGTAATGCGAAGATAGCAATAATAGTCAAAAGAGGTGGCATAAAAGGACAAAAAAATGAGCGGCAGATATTTCTGTCGCTCATTCTATTTCATAGCGGATGCTATTTATTGGAAAAAGCATTCCAACCCTGTGCCTTTAACTGAATTTCGTTGTCGTCGCGGGTGGCAAGCACGCATCCAAGTTCTGGCTTGGTCATGTGTCCAATAATTCTCACACCGCTCATTTCTGCAATCTTTTCGTGGTCGGTAAGCGGCACAGTGAACAGAAGCTCATAGTCCTCTCCGCCGTTGAGAGCGGCAGTCGCTAAGTTCATATTCAACTCGGAAGCCATCACGGCAGTTTGGTAGTCAATAGGTATGCGCTCTTCGTAGATTCTGCATCCAACACCGCTTTGGTGGCAAATGTGGAGCAACTCAGACGACAATCCGTCGGAAATGTCCATCATAGCAGTTGGTATGATTCCCGCTTTGTCCAGCGCTTCAATTATGTCTTTGCGAGCCTCTGGCTTCAGTTGGCGTTCGAGGATATATTCTTTGCCAGCGAATTTTGGCTGAAAATCTTTGATTCCTTCAGAAGCCACTCTTTCTCTCTCAAGCAGTTGCAAACCCATATATGCTGCGCCAAGATCGCCTGACACGCAAATCAAATCAGTATCTTTGGCTCCATTGCGATACACAATCTTTCCACTTTCGCCTTCTCCAATGCATGTGATGCTGATAAGCAGGCCTGTGGCTGATGCAGATGTGTCGCCGCCGATAAGGTCTACACCATAGACGTCACATGCCAGCTTTATTCCTTCGTAAAGCTGTTGCAGGTGTTCGATTGTGAAACGCTTTGACACGCCTAACGAAACTGTTATTTGACGAGGCTTGCCATTCATTGCATATATGTCGGAGAAATTTACCACAGCGGCTTTATAGCCGAGGTGCTTTAACGGCACATATGTCAAATCGAAGTGAATGCCTTCAAGAAGCAGGTCGGTGGTGACAAGTGTTTCTTTGTCGCCATAATGAAGCACAGCGGCATCATCTCCGACACCTTTTACCGATGAGGGATTCTTCAGTTCTACGCCTTTGGTCAGATTCTCAATAAGTCCGAATTCGCCGAGCGTTGAAATTTCCGTATCAGCCATCCTAAGCTTTGAATTCGTTGATAAGACCCTTCATGATAGCCGTCATCTTTGGCTGCGCCTCTGCTGCGGCTTTTTGAACTTCTTCGTGAGAAACTTCAACAGGATCGTCCATAACGCCAAGGCCGGTGAATACAGAG
>ERZ780013.124-NODE-124-length-36871-cov-4.99848_pt1 | contig 36871 bp, 37 predicted proteins | sample MGYA00511178_ERZ780013 | MGnify/ENA primary metagenome ERZ780013 (study PRJEB29588, sample SAMEA2149568) | human gut metagenome | biome: human gut; feature: human-associated habitat; material: faeces | place: Denmark | collected 2008/2010 ... | reverse complement strand
AATTACGTTTCTTTACAAACATAACGCATGAATTCTATACACCGCTTACCCTTATATATGGCCCCTGCGAACGCTTGTTGGAATATGATCATTCAGAATATATACAAAAATATGTCACGATGATCAAGGCGAATGCAGAACGTCTGAATGCTTTAATTCAGGAAATAATTGATTTCAGGAGATTGGAAACGGGACATCAGGTACAATGTATTCAGCAGGTAGATGTGTCAGCTTTATGTAATGACATTATTCATTCATTTTCTGAGTTGGCAGAGCGAAATAATATTCAAGTAGAAAATGTTGTATCTGAAGATATAGTTTGGAATACGGACCGTAGAAGTCTGATGAAGATTTTGAATAATTTAATTTCAAATGCTTTTAAATATACTTCTGCAGGAGGACGTATTCGGGTAACTGTCGATGTTGCTGATAATCAAAAGTTACGTATCAAAGTATATAATACAGGGAAAGGAATTCGTCAAGAAGACATACCGTTGGTTTTCAACAGATATAAGGTTCTGGATGGCGTAGAAGCTTCTAATATCAAAGGAATGACTTCTAGAAATGGTTTGGGACTAGCCATCTGCCACAGTATGGTTGAATTATTGAAGGGAGATATTCAGATTCAGAGTGAATATGGAAGCTATGCGGAATTTATCGTATTGCTTCCGATGTTGGATTTGACACTGGATAAAAAAGAAAATGACTCCTCCGTATCGGATGTTACGCCGCCTGTAAACGTTGCTCCTCAGGTGTCTGTCGACGCTCTGAATAGTACCGAAAAAGGTGCGGATATTGCTGAGAATAAAATATTGGTAGTAGATGATAATACTGAGATGTTAGCACTCTTGCAGGAGTCTTTCTCTAAAGATTTTAATGTCATTGTAGCCCAAAATGCAGAACAAGCCTTAGAAAAGGTTAAAAATGAAACGCCCTCTTTGATCATTACAGATGTCATGATGCCAGGAATGGATGGATTTGAGCTTACAAGGCAGTTGAAACAGAATAAGTATACGATGTCTATTCCCGTCATCATTCTATCTGCAAAGAATTCGAGTCAGGAGAAGATTGTTGGCTTTGATGCAGGTGCCGATGCTTATATCGGAAAGCCTTTCGAGATTGACTATCTGAAAGCTATAGTAGTACGTTTAATAGAAAATCGTAGTAAGTTAAAAGATTATTTTAATTCTTCTGCTTGTGCCTATGATTTTTCACACGGACATTTGGTGAAGGCTGAAGATAAAGAGTTCTTGTTGAAGGTTACGGAATATATAGAGAATCATGTCGATTCTGAAGAACTTTCATTGGAAGAACTGGCCGAATATATGCAAGTCAGTGTCCGAACTTTATATCGTCGCTTCAAAGAAATCGGACTCGATTCTCCTAAGGATTATATAAAGGAATACCGTATCAATTTAGCTGCTAAATTGTTACGAACAACCTCGTTGACGGTACAGGAAATTATCTATAAAACTGGTTTTATAAATCGTTCTCACTTTTATAAAGAGTTTTCTAAACATTATCAGATGACACCTAAGGATTATAGGAATATGTACAATAAGAAGGAGGATAATTTGAAGTAGAATTTATTGTTGTTTCCGATAGCTATAAATGGCCCATCCATATAATATAGCTGCGAAACAGGATAATACACCTAATTGTTGTGTGATATCGGCCATATTGCTTCCTTTTAGATAGACCATACGCATCATTTCCATGAAGTATCGTAAGGGATTGGCATAAGTAATGTATTGTGCCCATTGAGGCATACTGCTAATGGGGGTAAACAATCCACTCATCAAGATGAATATCAGCATGCAGAACCACATAACAAACATGGCTTGTTGCATAGTAGATGAATAATTGGATATGACCAGTCCTAATCCAGACATGACTAAGACAAATATCAATGTCGCAAAGTAAATGGTGAATATACTACCTTCGGGAGCTAATCCGTATATTATCCAGGCCAGTATTATGCATAGATTTAATACGATAAAACCGATAAACCAGTAGGGGAGCAGTTTGGCTAAGGTGAATGTAAAACGACTGACTGGACTGACGTTGATTTGTTCGATAGTCCCCTTTTCTTTTTCACTGACTACATTCAATGCCGGTAGAAAGCCGCAAATCATCACCAGCAACATGGTCATTAGAGCGGGTACCATGAATATTTTGTAATCCAGATGTGGATTAAAACGGTATAGAATTGAAGGCGATGTACTTTGAGGGTTAAGTATTTGTTGCAGGTAAGTACTTCCCAAGCCACCTTTGGTTCCGTTTACGGCATTTATTGCTATCAAGGCTGAAGCAGACCGTCCGTTAACTTGTTCTTTTTCGAAACCTTTGGGTATCTCAAGTAACATGTCAACTCGGTCTCTTTCGATATTCTCCAATCCTTTTTCGTATGTATCAGGAAGAGTCATCAGTTTGAAGTATGGTGAAGCTTCTATACGGTGAATGAGTCGAATGGAAGAAGGACTATGGTCATGATCGATTATGGCTATACGTAGGTCCTCTATTTCCAATGTTGCGGCCCATGGCATAATTAGCATGATAACACAGGGAAATATCAGGATGAGTCGAGGCAGGAAACTATTCCGGCGCAACTGTTTGAATTCTTTTTCAATAAGATATCGTAGTACCATATTATTCTATTCTAAACGGTTTTTAAACTTTTTAGTTGTGATACCAATAAGTATAACAGCCATAAGCAGCAGGATAAGGACTTCCTGCCAGACATAAGATAGTGGAACACCTTCTATCATCAGTTTCCGTACTAAGGCTACATACCATCGTGCTGGAATTATGCAGGATAGCCACTGTAGGGGAGCTGGCATGCTTTCTATGGGAAAGATAATGCCTGATAAAATAATCGTAGGAATCAGTAGTACCATTGCCGACGCGAGTAAGGCAGCTACTTGAGTGTGGGTAATACACGAAATGAGCAGTCCTAAAGCTAGTGATACAAAAATAAATAGAAGTGATACTCCCAGCAGGTTGAGCAAACTTCCTGCAATGGGAACATTAAGAACAAAGACCGATAGTAACAAGATTGTACTCAAATTAATAATAGACAGTACGAAGTAAGGAATCGTTTTCGATAAAATAACCCATATTGGATTCATGGGTGATACAAGCAGGATTTCCATCGTACCGGTCTCTTTTTCACGTACGATAGATATTGAAGTCATCATTGCACAGATGAGCATTAAAATTAATCCCATTACGCCCGGCACAAAGTTATAGGCACTTTTCATCTGCGGATTATAGAGTAGTTTTCCAGATACTATAATTTTGTTTACTTGATGTTTCAGTCCCAATTCTGCCAGTGCTTTGGTCAATACTCCGTTAGCATAGCTGCTGCGGGTTACAGCCTGATTAGGTTCGGTCGCATCAGCGATGATTTGTATTTGTCTGGAATCGAAACGTAATCGGTTTAAATCGTTGGCTATTACGATGGCAAGTTCTATCTTGTTTTTCTTTAACAGGTGCTCTATTTCTTCGGGAGAATGTACTATGTACTTTACGGTGAAATATTCACTTGCATCCAGTCGGTCGATGATATGCCGTACGTCTGCATCAGCTGAATTTACGAGAACAGCAGTCTGCACATTACGTACTTCGGTAGAGATTGCAAAGCCGAAAAGTATAATCTGTATGATGGGCATTCCGATAAGTATCAGCATCGTACGTTTGTCACGCAGGATGTGATAAAATTCTTTTTTTATGAATGCTATAAACTGTTTCATATTGTTTACGTACAATTTTGAAAAATCAATGTTAGTCATTCCTTCGCTTTGCTTCCCGTGCGAGCATTTGGAAAACCTCATCCATATTTTGTGCATGGAAATGAGCTTTTAAGGCTGTAGGAGTATCTAAAGCACGGATATGTCCATCTACCATAATTGATATACGGTCGCAGTATTCTGCTTCATCCATATAGTGAGTGGTGACGAATAGGGTAATTCCTTGTTCGGCTGCCTGATAGATAAGTTCCCAAAACTGACGTCGTGTTGCGGGATCAACCCCTCCTGTCGGTTCGTCGAGAAACACAAGTTGCGGACGATGAAATATGGCGACCGAAAAGGCCAGACGTTGTTTCCATCCCAGAGGAAGTGCCCGAACCAATGTATGCCGTTCTTCATATAATCCGATACGGTGAAGCATCGCTTCTGTTCGTTTGGGTATTTCTTTGGAAGGAACTCGATAGATACCACCGAACAAACGTACATTTTCCCAGACGGTTAAATCTTCGTATAAGGAAAATTTCTGACTCATGTAGCCTATATGTCGTTTAATATCTTCACTTTGTGTGATGACATTGTAACCCATAACTTCTGCATGCCCTTCAGTTGGTAAGCTTAGTCCACATAAAATACGCATTGCCGTAGTCTTTCCTGCACCATTTGCACCTAAGAATCCGAATATCTCTCCTTTTCTTACTTCGAACGAGATATGGTCGACTGCCGTGAATGTACCAAACCGTTTTACCAGATTATTTACTTTGATGACCGGTGTCTGGCTGTCTTCTGTACGATTGCGTTCTAATCCTGGAGGGCAAAGTATATCTTTAAACTGCTCCAATATTATCGCAGGAGTATCTGTCCCTCTTATTTTACCTTCGTGCAGAAAAGCTATCCGGTCACATTTTCTTGCTTCATCCATAAAGGGAGTGGATACCATGATAGTGATTCCCCTGTTGCGGAGTCTGTCAAGAATCATCCAAAATTCTTTTCTTGAAACAGGATCTACTCCAGTTGTAGGTTCATCCAGAAAAAGGACTTTTGGAGAGTGGATCAAGGCACAGCAAAGAGCCAGCTTTTGTTTCATTCCTCCGGATAATGCTCCGGTACGGCGTTTCCTGAAGGGAGCAATCTGTTCGTATATTTCCCGTATCTGATCGTAATGTTCTGCTACGGTTGTCTGGAAGATGGTAGCAAAGAAATTCAGGTTTTCTTCCACCGTCAGGTCTTGATAGAGGGAAAAACGCCCTGGCATATATCCTATCTCGCTCCTGATGTAACGGAAGTCATTGTGTACATCATATCCTATAACAGATGCTTCACCCGAATCAGCGTTCAGCAAGGTTGTGAGAATACGGAATAACGTACTTTTGCCAGCACCGTCAGGCCCTATCAGTCCGAATAATTCTCCTTGTTGTATGGATAGGGATACATCTTGTAAAGCCTTTACTGTTCCGTAGCTTTTGCAGATATGTCGTACTTCGATAACAGGATTTATACCTTTATTCATAATCATTCTTCTTCGTCAAATTTAACTTCTCCATACATTCCTATTTTTAGGATACCATCATTGGTCACGGCTATTTTAACGGCATACACCTGATTGGCACGTTCATCTTCCGTCAAAATCGTTTTTGGAGTAAACTCTGCTTCGTCGGCTATCCAGCTTACGGTGCCTTGATATTCTTTTCGATTACCGTTTCCGAAGTCGGCAAAAACCTTGGCTTGCGCACCTAGTTTTATTGTTTTCAACTGAGATGTGGTGACGTAAGCGCGTAGAAATAGATTGTGAGTGTCGGCTATTTTAAAGAGAGGCTTTCCGGTTGAGGCTAATTCTCCCGGCTCGGCATATTTGGCAAGTACTGTACCGTCGATAGGAGAGAGAATATGACATTTACTCAGCAAGTCCTCTATCTGAAGAATCTGAACAGCTACAGAAGTGCTCTGCTCGTTTAAACTTTGAGTATTGTTTGTAAGAGAGGATATTTGTGCTTCAAGTTGGCTTTGCAATACGCTAATTTGGGCTTCCCAGTCGTCCAGCTGTTTGCGGTTAGCGGCATTAGCTTTTAATAACTTTTCAACGCGCTCCCGTTCTCGGTGAGCTGTTGTCAGTTGTTCTTTAGTAGCTGCGATTTGTTTATGAATATCAGGACGCTGGTTATTTACAGCTTTCATGTTTGCTTCTAACTGGAGCTTCTTCAGATAAAGCTGGACGGTATCAATCAGTCCGATTTCTTCACCTTGAGAAAGGCGCATTCCTTCTTCAGCATCAAGGCGGAATAATCGGCCGTTAGATTCAGCTGAAACAATAATTTCTGTAGCTTCGAATGTTCCTGTAGCATCGAAATCGGTATTTGATTGACATGCTGACAGGAGAATCAATAAGGTGATACATGAAAAATATTTTCTTTTCATAAGGCTGTAACAAGTTAATACGTTTGGGAGTTGGTAAGATGCTTTTTTTGATATAGATTCATTAGTAATTGGATTTTATGGAGAGCTTGAGTTTGCCGTGCCAGACTTTCGGATGTCACTTCACGTAACATCTCCGTAACTGTTAATGTTCCGTTGGCAACCTTGGCTTCGGCTGCCCGACGAATATTAGAGCGAAGTCGGATAATCTCATCATCTTCCTTCATTTGTTGCCGTATGGCATCAATCCTTCCATTTTGTTCCGACAATTTTAGATAGGTATTGAAAAGAAATACCTCTCGGTTGTTTTGGATTTGCATCCGTTGTGTATTTAGTTTTTGCTTATCGTTCTTTAGCGTATACAGACTGCCGAAATTCCACGTCAATCGTGCTCCGATTATGTAATAGGCTGTGAATTTGTCTTTCAACATATCGAGTCCGGGATTGCCATATCCTCCTTGGGCAAAAAGACCTATTTGTGGCATATATCCGGCACGAAGGCTGCGCTGACGGATATACAGGCTTTGTTCCTGTGCTTCATACAATTGAAGTTCTGGACGGTTTATGGTAATGTCATTCTCTTCTTCGGTTTCTTGAGGAATAACCAATACCGTATTTTCATTGATGTCTTTTCCTGTTAACAATGCAAGCATGTGTAAATAGGCACGGCGATTGGCGGAAAGTTGTACACGTTGTTGTCTGGTATGAAGTATTTCTACTTGTACAGCATCTACGTCTGCATCATTGGCTATGCCATTGTTTCTATAGGCTTCTATGTTTTTCAGGTTACGTTGCAGGTTCTCATTAAGTAGAGCATTTTGCTGTAATTGCTCGTCTAAAAGCAGAATGCCGAAAAAGACCTGATTCACCTGCTCATGAAGTGCATACATGCTTACATCCACTTCATGTTTGTTTTCACGGGTTGCAGCTTCTATTTCTTCTTTTTGGAAGTGTATTTTTCCGCCATCCCAAATGTTCTGCCTGATTTCCACCATAGCTTGATACTGATCTTTGGGTAATCCTCTGAATCCAATTCCGGGAATTTCAAACGGGAGGATTGTTGCGTCGCTTTGGTAAGATACCTTTCCACTGAAACTGATTTGTGGAAGATTTCCTTTTGTTGCGTTCGATAAGGTATATTGTTCGGATAGTTGAATCAAGTTATATTGTCTGACAAGAGGATAATTCTCTTGCGCAGCCTGCCTGCATTCGTCGAGAGTGATTTGCGCTTTTATACTTAGGGCTGTGACAACAGACAGAAAGAATAAGATTACTCGTATCATAAGTACATTGTTTTTATTGTTCTCATACAAAGGTAATTGCTTTCTGCTTATTCATAAGGTCCTATTGGTAGCTGTAAATGTTCTATTTGTTCGATAATGTGCGCATTTTACAACTTTATAGGGCGTTATTATTATCTTTGCGGGAAATAACCTTTATATTATGATGAAACAGAACAATCTTTTACTTCTGGCTTTAAAACAAATATTTGAGCTGTCTTCTGTTCCCTGTAATACTTATCGTTTTGTTTCGGCAGAACTAGGAATGGTGCGTTCTGTGAAAGGAACACTGGAGGTGTCTGAGCAAATTTTTATGCTTGGGCAGCCGTATCGTCTGACTGAGGGGCGTATTTTACTTATGCATGCAGGCTATATTCGTGTCAGGGCAAACTTGATAGAGTTCACTCTTTCTGCAAAACAACTGATAGTTACTTCTCCTGGGACAATACTTCAAGTCTTGGAGGTGTCGAATGATTGTGAGTTGGAGATGCTTGCCTTTACTAACAGTTTGATGGAAGGATGGCAAAAGGAGACATTTTTGCAAATGTTCTTGCAAGGAAGACTTTATGTACAGCTGGATTTGGCTGAGAAGGAAGAGAAGCGCATTCAGCAGTTTTTCGATATGTTGTGGGATGTGGTACATGATGAGCCATTTCCACGTGAAATAGTCAGAAGTCTGATAGCAGCCTTGTTTCATCAGATATATGCATATCGCATGCGGGAAATGTCGGAAGACAAACAACAACGCACACGTCAAGAAGAAGTTTTCAACAGATTTCTTTTACTTGTTAATAAGTACGCCATTCGCGAACGAAACATTATATTTTATGCTGAAAGATTATATTTGACCCCTCGCTACCTGAGTACACTTATCAGACAAACAAGTGGGCGTACCGTCATGGACTGGGTAAATGAAGCTGTTGTGCAAGAAGCCAAATTATTGCTTCGCCATTCCGACAAACTGGTTTATCAGATAGCCGATGAGCTTAATTTCCCTAATGCCTCCTTCTTCTGTAAATATTTTCGGAGACTGACTGGAAAGACACCGCATGAGTATCGGTTGGGAGAATAAAAAACAGGTACGAACTTTGTGTTCGTACCTGTTTCAATATAAACTATTTTTTTAGTTTATTTCTTGTCTTCTTTTTCGATGCTGATCAGTTCAACTTCAAAAATCAGCGTAGAGAACGGTTTGATAGTACCGGTTTCACGTGCTCCATAAGCCAGTTCCTGAGGAATATACAATTCCCATTTAGAACCAACAGGCATCATAGTCAGAGCTTCTGTCCATCCTTTGATTACCTGATTGGCACGGAAAGTAGTCGGCTCTTTACGATCGTATGAGCTGTCGAACTGAGTACCGTCAATCAATGTACCTTTATAGTTTACTTTAACTCTTGCAGTTTCTGTCGGGATTTCTCCTTTACCTTCTGTGATAATCTTGTACTGCAAGCCGCTCGGAGTAACTTTCACGCCTTCTTTGCTCTTGTTCTTAGCAAGGAATTCTTCGTTCTGTTTCTTGTAGTCAGCGTATTTTGTTTCCAATGCTTTTTCTTTGATAGCTTCAGCTTTTGTGTTAACATATACAACTGCTGAGTCTGTAGGAACCATAGCCTGTTTCTTGACAGCAGCTACGAAACCTGCCAGGAAGTTTTCTTTGCTCAGACTCTGTGTAGAATCTCCGCTGAAAATACGGCTGCTGATAGCATCGAACATATCACCGCTAACCTGCTGTCCGATCTGGATACCAGCCATGTAAGCTTTTTGTTTAGCATCGGTTTGTTTTAATCCTTCTTCGATACCTCTTACGAAGTCGGCCATGTGAGTTGAGTCTATACCCAGACGTCCCATTGCATATTCTTCCAATCCTTGTGTATTGCTGACACCCATCATGTAAGAAAGAGTATCAACATCACTTTTCATGTTTGCTTTTGGGCTCTGAGCTGTACATGATGCCAGTCCTGCTGCGGCTGCAAACATCATGATTAAAGTACTTTTTTTCATTTACTTTTATTTTTTAAATTACGATTTATCTATCTCTTTTATTTAGAGAACCTCTATCAGTTCTACTTCGAAAATCAATGTGCTGTGAGGAGGAATCATTTCACCAGCTCCTTGTGCACCGTAAGCCAGTTCAGAAGGAATATACAATTTCCATTTTGCTCCTTCCGACATCAGCTGGAGAGCTTCAACCCATCCTTTGATAACCTGGTTGACACCAAATACGGCAGGTTCACCACGTTTGATAGAACTGTCGAACAAAGTGCCGTCTATCAGTGTTCCTTCGTAGTGGCAGCGTACACGGTCGGTTGCTTTAGGCTTCTTTCCGTTACCTTCTTTGATAACTTCGTACTGCAGGCCGCTAGGCAAGGTCACTACGTTTGGATTCTTCTTGTTTTCTTCGAGGAACTGCTTTCCTTTTGCTATGTTTTCAGCGTTTATCTTTTCTTCCAGCTCGGTAAAGTATTTGTTTACAATATCGCGGGCTTCAGTATGAGTGATAGCTGTTTGATTTCCCTCTAATACGTCTTTGATAGCCTGTGCAAAGTCGTTTACTTCGATGCCGCGGGCACCCATGCTTAACAGATTTTGGCCTATACCCAGACCAATGGCGTAACTGAATTTATCCATGTAATTATATTTATTAGTATGTAATATTCTTAAAAAGCATGGCAAAGGTATCTCTTTTCTTTGAATATGAGCCGCTTTAAGCGATTAAAAATTCTTATTTTTGTCGTTGTATCTAAAATAGAACGAAAATATTAGTGTATGAAAAAGCTGGTAATACTCACAGGTGCAGGTATGAGTGCTGAAAGTGGCATTAGTACGTTTCGTGATTCGGGTGGATTATGGGATCGTTATCCGGTGGAACAGGTTGCGACTCCGGAAGGATATGCTGCCAATCCGAAACTGGTAATTGATTTTTATAACGAACGGCGTAAGCAGTTGCTGACTGTGAAGCCTAACCGGGGGCATGAGTTGATAGCAGAATTGGAAAAGTTTTTTGATGTGACGGTTATAACGCAAAATATCGATAATCTGCATGAACGTGCGGGCAGCCATCATGTTATCCATTTGCATGGCGAACTGACAAAGGTGACATCCAGTTGGCAACCTAATAATCCGAAATTTATCAAAGAACTGAAGCCGGAAGAATACGAAGTCAAGATGGGAGATACGGCTGCCGACGGTTCACAGTTGCGCCCGTTTATCGTCTGGTTTGGCGAAAGCGTGCCGATGATTGAAACAGCAATCGACTATGCGGAACAGGCTGATATCTTTGTTATTATTGGTACTTCCCTAAATGTTTATCCGGCTGCTGGATTACTGAATTATGTGCCTTCACGTATCCCTGTGTATCTTATCGACCCGAAAGAAGTAGCGATTGCTTCAGGGCGGAAAGTACATGTTATTCGTAAAGGAGCGTCAGAAGGAATGGAAGAATTAAAAAATATGTTACTAAAAGAAACAGTATAAACAAATTCTTTCTATATTTGTTCTTGTAGTAAAGTAACAATAAATACTAACTTAGAATAAACGATAAAATTATGAAAAAGTACATTTGCACAGTATGTGATTGGGTTTATGATCCAGAAATTGGAGATCCAGATGGTGGCATCGCTCCGGGAACAGCGTTTGAAGATCTTCCTGATGACTGGGTTTGCCCGGTTTGCGGCGTAGGAAAAGAAGATTTCCAGGAAGTTACAGAATAATTTCCGACCGAAAGATATAATATAGCCCGGCTTGTATGCGGATTTATCCGAGACAAGTCGGGCTATTTCTGTCTGCATATTTGCTCCTTGTTACTGGTAGTCTGCTGATGCATAGCGGTGTTTCAGCTTGTTACTTGTGATTCGATTTATTTTGATTGCATAAAAAAAGGTTGCCGGAAGGGCAACCTTTTTAGTAAAGATATGAAGGATTCATTATTTCTGTTCCTTGTTCTGCTGAGGCTTACGTTCACGTTTTGGGTGATTGTTTTCTCCCATACCTTCAGGTTTTGGCAACAGTACCTTGTGTGACAATTTGAATTTTCCTGTTTTCGGATCAATATCCAACAGTTTTACTTCGATGTCATCACCTTCTTTCAAACCAGCTTCTTCGATTGTTTCCAAACGTTTCCAGTCGATTTCAGAGATGTGCAGCAAACCGTCTTTACCCGGAAGGAATTCAACGAAAGCACCGTAAGGCATGATTGAGCGAACTTTACCCTGATATACTTCACCGATTTCCGGTACAGCAACGATACCCTTGATCAGGCGTACAGCATCGTCGATAGTCTTCTTGTTGTTTCCGGCGATTTCGATACGGCCTACACCGTCTACTTCTTCGATTGTGATCGTTGCACCGGTTTCTTCCTGCATACCCTGGATGATCTTTCCGCCCGGGCCGATTACAGCACCGATGAATTCTTTCGGAATAGTCATTGTTTCAATGCGTGGAGCATTCGGCTTCAGTTCCTTGCGAGGTTCAGCAATACATTCTGTCAGTTTGTTCAGGATATATTCACGACCTTCTTTTGCCTGCATCAGTGCTTTTTCAAGAATGTCGTAAGTCAAACCGTCGCACTTGATATCCATCTGTGTTGCTGTGATACCATTCTTAGTACCTGTAACCTTGAAGTCCATATCTCCCAGATGATCTTCATCTCCCAGGATATCCGACAAAACAGCATATTTTTCTTCTCCGGCATTTTTAATCAATCCCATAGCGATACCTGATACCGGATTCTTGATAGGTACACCTGCATCCATCAGAGCCAATGTTCCGGCACATACTGTAGCCATAGAAGAAGAACCGTTTGATTCAAGAATATCAGAAACTACACGTACACAATAAGGATAGTCGGCAGGAATCTGGCCTTTCAATGCACGCCATGCCAAGTGTCCGTGACCGATTTCACGACGGCCTACACCACGCTGTGCTTTTGCTTCACCTGTAGAGAACGGAGGGAAGTTATAATGCAACAAGAAACGTTCTTTATGCTGGTCGAGTACATCGTCTACAATCTTTTCATCAAGTTTAGTTCCCAAAGTAACGGTACTTAATGATTGTGTTTCACCACGAGTAAAGATTGAAGAACCATGTGGATAAGGCAACGGACCCACTTCGCACCAGATTGGACGAATTTCGTTTGTCTTACGACCATCCAGACGTTTACCCTCATCGAGGATGCAACGACGCATGGCTTCTTTTTCTACATCGTGATAATAACGGTCTATCATAGGTGCTTTTTCTTCGAGCTCTTCTTCAGTGAACTGAGCCTTGAACTCTTCACAGATAGCATCGAAAGCATCCTGACGTTCATGTTTGTTGTGGTTTCCTGATGCTGCAATGGCATAAGCTTTGTCGTAGCAAGCATCGTGAACAGCCTTGCGCAAATCCTCATCGTTTTCTTCGTGGCAGTATTCACGTTTTACAGTAGAACCAACTTCTTCCATCAGTTCCATCTGTGCCTTGCAATGTACCTTGATAGCTTCGTGAGCACATTTCAGGGCAGCCAGTAAATCTTGTTCGCTAACTTCGTTCATTTCACCTTCTACCATCATGATATTTTCATAGGTAGCGGCTACCATCAAGTCCATATCTGCTTTTTCGAGCTGTTCGAAAGTCGGGTCGATAACAAACTGACCGTCGATACGTGCTACACGTACTTCTGAGATAGGGCCTCCGAACGGAATATCAGATACAGCCAATGCTGCGGAAGCAGCCAGACCAGCCAGTGCGTCGGGCATATCTACGCCGTCTGCTGAAAACAGAATGATATTTACATAAACCTCTGCATGGAAGTTATCGGGAAACAACGGACGCAGTGCGCGGTCAACCAAACGGCAAGTCAGAATTTCATAATCTGAAGCTTTGCCTTCACGTTTGGTAAAGCCACCGGGAAAACGTCCGAATGCTGAATATTTTTCTTTGTACTCTACCTGAAGCGGCATAAAATCTGTACCGGGAACTGCATCTTTTGCTGCACAAACAGTAGCCAGCAACATGGTATTACCCATGCGTAGCATAACAGCACCATCTGCCTGTTTTGCCAGCTTTCCCGTTTCGAGGGTGATGGTTCTTCCATCGCCTAACTCGATCGTCTTAACAATAGGATTGATCATAAAAAATGTTTTAATATAAAAGTCTTCTTAAAGTTCGCGCAAAGATACAAATATTATTGTAGTAATCGGGTGAAAATGAGATAAAAGTTTTATTCTGTTCACCTTTTTCTATTATTCTGTATATTCCAAGTCTTACATTATATATATGGACAGATAATCGGACTAAAAAAAATATGTCATTTTGTAAGAACTTGAATAAAAACTTTGTGAACTCGTAAAAAGCCGTATCTTTGCATCCCGAAATGAATAATAATCGCTAATGAAAAGAAATGCTTATATCGCTGCAGCTCTGTTGTTCGCAGGCGTTACGGCCTGCAACAACGAGCCTGCTTTTAAAGTGCAGGGAGAAGTGACCGATGCGGCCGATAAAATGTTGTATCTGGAGCAGACTGGTCTGGATGGTATTGTTGCACTCGATTCTGTGGAATTGGGAAGTAATGGAACTTTTAGTTTTTCTGCTGCGCGTCCCGAAGCGCCCGATTTCTATCGGTTGAGAATCGAGGACAAAGTCATAAACTTCTCGGTAGATTCTACAGAAACCGTTGAGGTGAAAGCGGATTATAAGAACTTTGCGACAGATTATAATATACAGGGATCAGAGAGCAACCAGAAGATTAAAGAACTGGTCTTGCTGCAAACCGATTTGCAGGAACGTGTTAATAAGCTTGCGCAGTCGGGCATTCCGGTTGGCATTGTACAAGATAGCCTTTCCCGCATGGTGAATGCGTATAAGAATAATGTAAAGCGGAATTATATTTTTGTAGGTCCTAATAAACCTTACGCTTATTTTGCTTTGTTCCAAGTACTGAACGGATATATGATTTTCGATCCGTTGAATAACAAAGAGGATGTGAAGTGCTTTGCAGCCGTTGCTACAAGCATGAACAACCTGTATCCGCATGCCGACCGTTCGCGTAACTTATATAATATGGTCATAAAGGGTATGAAAAATACTCGTGCGCCACAGGTGAAACCTTTGGATATTCCAGCCGATAAAATTCAGGAAACTTCTATTATCGATATACCTTTGATGGATATAAACGGTACGACCCGCCATCTTACCGACTTGAAAGGAAAGGTTGTACTGATAGACTTTACAGCATACGGCAGTGCAGAATCGGGAGCACGTAACCTGTTGTTGCGTGAGATTTATGACAAGTATGCTCCACAAGGACTGGAAATCTATCAGATCTCGCTCGATACCGATGAACATTTCTGGAAGACAGCAGCCGACAACCTGCCGTGGATTTGTGTACGCGACCCGCAAGGACCTTATTCGACTTACGTAAATCTGTACGGTGTGACCAAGTTGCCTACTGCTTTTCTCGTGAGCCGAAATAACGAGTTGAGCATGCGAATCGGAGAGAAAACCAATCTGGAAGAAGCAATTAAGAAATTATTATAACATGTTGAAAAGCATGTAAAAATAGTACGCTTTGATACTTGACTGATATCGTAAAAAGGCGTATCTTTGCCAAAGTCATAACAGAGAAGGGTTCCGATACATCTATGTGTATCGGGATTCTTTTTTGTTTTATAAGCAAGAACAATTTAATTAATAACGAAAATACAAGGAGGAAAAACTATGGCTTATATGTCAGAAGAAGGTTACCAGAAACTGGTAGCAGAATTAAAGCAACTGGAGTCGGTTGAGCGTCCGAAAATCGTAGCAGCAATAGCTGAGGCTCGTGATAAAGGCGACTTGTCGGAAAATGCAGAATACGATGCTGCCAAGGAAGCTCAGGGCATGCTGGAAATGAAAATAAACCAGTTGAAGGCAACTATCGGCGATGCAAAGATTATTGATACATCGAAGTTGAAGGCTGATACCGTACAGATTCTGAGCCGCGTAGAGCTGAAGAATGTAAAGACAGGTATGAAGATGGCATACACTATCGTATCGGAAACGGAAGCTAACCTGAAGCAGGGAAAGATTTCTGTAAATACTCCGATTGCACAGGGTTTGCTGGGCAAAAAGGTCGGTGATATTGCCGAAATCACAATCCCGCAGGGTAAAATCAGTCTTGAAGTAACAGGAATATCGTTTTAACTATAAGGCGAGTCTGCTTTGTCGCAGGCTTGCCTTTTTTAATATATACAGATTATGGCAACTATATTCAGTAAGATCGTTGCGGGCGAAATACCCAGCTACAAGGTAGCAGAGGACGAGCAGTTCTATGCTTTTTTGGATATAAATCCGTTGGTAAAGGGACATACCCTGGTAGTTCCGAAACGCGAAGTCGACTATATTTACGACTTGAGTGATGAAGAACTGGCTGCTATGCATGTATTTGCCAAACATGTGGCACTGGCTATTCAGAAGGCATTCCCTTGTCGTAAAGTAGGTGAGGCTGTGATTGGTCTGGAAGTTCCCCATGCTCATATTCATCTGATTCCCATGCAGAAGGAATCGGACATGCTCTTCTCTAATCCGAAGTTGAAATTGAGCGATGAAGAATTTAAGGCCATTGCCGAAAGTATTCATAAAGCCTGGGAAGGCAAAGCTTGATACCTCCTCCTATAGATATACACAAGAATAAAAGCCATCCTTCTTTACAGGATGGCTTTTTTGATTTATAAAATACCCTAAAGAAGATATTATGACGAAAAGAACAGTTACTTTCTTCATGCTCCTGGCTGTTTGTATGCTGGTGCATGCTCAGACCTACCGGATAGAAGGTACGGTTATCGACAAGACAAGCCGAAAGCCGCTGGAGTTTGTCAATGTGCTGGTAGTCGGCTTGGGAATAGGCTCGTCTACAGATGCCGAAGGACATTTTGCGGTCGAGCAGGTTCCTCCCGGAATTTACCGTCTGCAAGCCTCTATGTTGGGGTATAAAACGGTCTTTACTTCCGAATACCGTGTCAATCACCGCACTCCGCACATACAGATAGAAATGGAGGAGGAGGGAACGCAGCTGGAAGGAGTAACCATCACAGCCTCTCTTTTTCAGCGGGTACCCGAGAGTCCGGTCAGCCTTCGGGTTATCGGCTTGCAGGAAATAGAGAAAGCTCCCGGGGCGAACCGTGATATTTCGCGAGTAGTGCAGAATTATCCGGGAGTGGCCTTTTCGCCGATTGGCTATCGAAACGACCTGATTGTACGCGGAGGCGGACCGTCGGAAAACCGTTTTTATCTGGATGGCGTAGAAATTCCGAATATTAACCACTTTAGTACGCAAGGAGCTTCGGGAGGTCCGGTGGGACTGATTGATGCCGATCTGATACGAAATGTGAAGTTTTACAGCGGAGCTTTTCCAGCCAACAGAGGAAATGCACTGAGTTCGGTGCTCGATTTCAGTCTGCGCGACGGTGATATGGAGCACAACTCCGTGAAGGCAACACTGGGAGCTTCGGAAGTATCACTTACTTCCAACGGACATCTGGGCGACAAAACCTCTTATCTAGTATCTGTCCGTCAGTCGTATTTGCAGATGCTTTTCAAGGTTTTGGGCTTGCCGTTGCTTCCGGCTTATACGGATGCTTCGTTTAAGTTGAAAACCCGTTTTAACGATCGGAATGAACTTACCCTGCTCGGCTTGGGAGGTATCGACCGCATGAAACTGAATTTTGACATCGAAGGTGAGGATGCCGAATACATTTTGGGGTATCTGCCGAAGATTAATCAGGAAACCTTTACGCTGGGAGGTGTCTATCGCCATTATGCCGGACCACATGTACAGTCGGTCACTTTGAGCCACAGCTACCTGAATAACCGTAACCTGAAGTATCATAACAACGACGAAAGTTCGGAAGATAACCTGACCCTCCGCCTGCGTTCGGTAGAACAGGAGACAAAACTGCGTATGGAAAATACGTCTACATGGAACGTATGGAAACTGAATGCCGGCATCGAGTTGAATTATTCACAATACTCCAATACGACTTATCAGCGAGTCTTTACCGATGAGGCACAGGTATTCGACTATCGTACGGCCTTGGATCTGTTCCGCTGGGGACTCTTTGCTTCGATGGACTATACGGCACCCGACGAACGTTTCACGGCATCGCTCGGCGTACGTACCGACGGAAACAATTACAATGATAAGATGAAGGAACTCTGGCGACAGCTTTCTCCGCGCCTGTCGGTGTCTTTCCGCCTGATTGATAACTTGTTTCTGAGCGGACACATGGGCTTGTATTACCAGCTTCCGCCTTATACGGCACTGGGATTCAAGGGAAACGACGGGACGTACTTGAACCGTAACCTGGATTATATCTCCGTATCGCAGGAGAGTGTCGGACTGACATGGCAGCCGAATGAAAACATGGAACTGTCGGCCGAAGGGTTCTATAAGTTCTATCACGATATGCCGCTGTCGGTAACCGACGGCATCCCCTTGGCCTGCAAGGGAAATGACTACGGCGTGATTGGTAACGAACGTCTGGTATCCACAGCCGAGGGCCGTTCGTATGGCGTCGAACTGATGTTCAAGTGGCTACTGGTACAGCGTCTGAACCTGTCTTCGTCGTTGACCCTTTTCAAGAGTGAGTTCCGCAACGGCAAGGAAGGCAGTTATGTTCCGTCGGCATGGGACAACCGTTTCATCTTCAACGTGAGCGGTACCTATAATTTTCCTAAGCAGTGGAGTGTAGGAATGAAAGTCAGTTGCATAGGAGGTTCCCCATATACACCCTACGATGTGGAGAAGTCGTCGCTGGTAGAAGCGTGGAATGTACAGGGAAAAGCCTATTACGATTATGGTCGTTACAACACGGAGCGTCTGCCCGCATTCGGTCAGTTGGATATCCGTGTCGACAAAATGTTCTACTGGAAGAAGTGTATGTTCGGAATTTACCTCGATATCCAGAACATTACGGCGAGCAAGCTTCGTCAGCCTGATGTACTGATGAGTACGGGACAGATAGAAAATCCGTCGGCACCCCTTTCTGAACAACGCTATGTCATGAAGTCTATCAAGCAGGAAAGCGGAACATTACTGCCTACTATCGGTATTACCTTCGAGTATTGATGCGGTTCCGGAATCATCCTGCGGACAATTGTTAAAAAACGTGCCCACGTTCCAAATGAAACGTGGGCACGTTTTTGTTTATTTGTCGGGACGTTTTTTTATTTTTTGTACAAAAACAAAAAATCTTTGTACAAAAACTTTTTAAGTCCTCATTATTCTCTTTTCCCATATTACCGCAAGCAAACGCAGAGTTGATGGAAAGGTATGTACGGTGCTGGGATCAGGAATATTTCTCTTCGAATTTCATCTCTACGTCATTCACGAATTTCCGGATGGAATCCTGGTCGTCTTTCTTGCAGATAAGCAAGACATTGTCGCGTGACGCAACCAGATACCCGTCCAGATCCTGCACGACGGCAAGCTGTCCTTCAGGTACCAGTACGATGCTGTTCTTACAGTTGTATAGCAACGTATTGCTGTTGATAATCACATTGCGGTTCATATCCTTGGGTGAAGCATCGTAAAGCGCATCCCATGTACCCAGATCGGCCCATCCGAAGTCGCACAACTGAACATATACATTGTCGGCCTTTTCCATGATACTGTAATCAATGGAGATATTGGGGCACGAAGTAAAATCGGGCACATCGCATTCCACACGCGGACAGATTTCCGACATCATTTCATGGAAAGCTTTCAGAATCGTATTTACATGCCATACAAAGATACCCGAGTTCCAGTAAAACTCATTGCTCTGCACGAATATTTCGGCGAATTCACGTGCAGGCTTTTCGATGAACGTCTTCACCTTATAGAAGTCTCCTTTCTTTTCCTCGTCAATCTGTATGTATCCGTATCCTGTTTCGGGGCGGTTGGGCTTGATGCCCAGTGTGACGAGCTTGTCGTTTTCGGAAGCGAACTTCAGTCCCTTCAGGATAGCCTCCTTAAACTCGTCCGCTTTCAGAATCAGGTGATCCGACGGAGCCACTACGATGGTCGCATCAGGATTTATCTTCTGGATGACGTGCGACGCGTAAGCGATAGACGGTGCGGTGTTGCGCCTTTCCTCTTCTACAATGAGCTGGCTTTCCGTTATCTCCGGAAGCATGTCGAGAACGATTTGTTTATAGTCTTTATAAGTTGTAATATAGATATTGCTTGGAGGAACTATTTTCTTGTATCTGTCGAAGGTTTGTTGCAGTAAGGTTTGTCCGGTGCCAAAAAAATCGAGAAACTGCTTGGGCAATGCCTTGCGACTGTAAGGCCAGAAGCGGCGTCCCATTCCTCCGGCCATGATGATACAGTAGTAGTTATTATTCATGATATCGGCGTAACTTTTAATGTTTATGCTAAGATAACCTTTATTTTTCGAACAAAGGTTGGAAAGCGTTCTAAATAGTGTTAGATAAAAATTTTTTTCACTTTTTTATCACAAATGCTTGTTGTTTTAAAATATTTGCCTACCTTTGCACCGCAATTAAGGGGAAACATGTCCCTGATGATAATTGCCCAGATGGCGGAATCGGTAGACGCGCTGGTCTCAAACACCAGTGGAGTAACATCCATCCCGGTTCGACCCCGGGTCTGGGTACTGAGTTGGAGAAAGATGAAAATCTTTCTCCTTTTTCTTTTTTATCCCCTCGCAACTCATTGGTTTGCTGAAAGATAAGGTCAAGCACTTTGTTGTAAGAGTTGGTTCGATATTTTTCTCCGTCAAATTCAATTTTTTCAGGAAACATCGAACTTATCAGCTTGATTTTTGTTTCAACAGGAGCATCCAAAATAAACTTATCTATATTGTTTATCAACGACATAGAGTATTCTAACTTTGGTCTGATCTTTGAACGGTTGCCCTCTTTGAGTATATCAATCTTTTCTTGTAGCAAATCAACCTCTCTTTGGTTATGGCTTACGGCCTCGTCCTTTTCAGCTTTAGACATCTCACCATCCAAATATTTATCTTTGGCAGTTTGAATCCTTTTTTGAAAAACCAGCATCTTGTTTTGAAATTGGGCAATCGTCTCATTCACATTTGCACTTTGCTCTTTTCTCACGTCATTAAGAATTTGCTCATATAGATTCAAAACCGTTTCATTAGGTTTAAGACTGCCTACATACTTGGCAAATCCTTCATTGACTTTTTCTGCTCTTGCTCTGATATGCTTAGCTTCTTCACAACAATTATAATAAGTGTATCTGCCACCATTACCACGGCTGACAGCTCCTGTGAGGGCATGCCCACATATAGGACAAATAAGGAATTGACGGAGGAATAAATCAGGATTGATTTTCTTACTCAACTTTGGTGTCTTATTTTTCTTCCCATCCAATATGTCTTGCACTTTATTGAACACATCTTCTGATATAATAGCCTCATGTACTCCATCTACAACCATTTCTGGATCATCCTTATAGGCTGGCACATGGATTTTTCCAGTATAAAGAATATTTCTAAGCATATCAAAAAATGAGCTTTCTGGAATAGATGGGCAAAGCCTTCTACGAATACAACTAGGAGTTTCTACATTCTTGGCTATTTCCTCGAAAACATTCCGAATGATCTTCGCTTGCGGTTCAACCACCTCTATGTACTTATTTCTACCTGTACCTGCATTCTTATATCCTCTTGGGGCATTGTGTGGCCATTTGCCTTTTAATAAAGTTCCATGAATTCCATCTTTTGTTCTACGTGAGATTTTTACATCTTCGGAGTGAGCAGTACCGCAATATAATGCCAAAAGAGTTGGCCAATCGGTAGATGTGAAATCAATGGGTGATTCTACTGTATTTATTTCAATCCCTAATTCGTCATACAATTTTCTTTTATACGTAAATGCGAATTCCACGTTACGGGAATATCTGTCCCATCTTAAAAATAATATCTTATCCACAGATTTCTTATGCGCCCTGCAATATTTGTAGATTTTCTTAAATTCAGGACGGTTTATGTCAAAGTATTTGGCTGAATAATCTTCATAGTAAACATCTATGACATCAAACCTATTCCTTTCGCAATAATTTCTGAGAAATCTTTCTTGCATCTCAAGAGAACAACCATCTGCTTGCTCATCTGTACTTACACGACAATATAAAATTACTTTCATTATTTCGTTCATTTTAATTTGTTACTGCTTAATCCGTTTTCACTCTCTATTTGAAGTTGCGCAAGCAAATAAAGATATTCTCTAATCTGCTTTACTTCTTCATTGCTATATTTCTTCTTTCCATTGTTCAACATTTTTGTGCATGTTTCCAAAGTCAACATAGCTGTTATACATAAGGTGTGCATCACTGCACTTATTTGTTTTTCGCCTCTTGACCATTCCAATAATGCCCCAAGACTTTTATTTTCGGCAGGGATAAGCGTAAAACCCTTGTTCAAAAGAACTTAATTATTTTCCATATCTTAAATCTGATTTATAACTCTAACGGGGTTATTCCTTCTGCTGCATACCTATTTATAGACTCTACAATCCACTTATGAAGTCGCATCGCTTCATTATAATAGTATTCAAGCATACATTTTCTGAGACAATCTGTTGTATTTTGCATTTCATTTTCTAAACTCATTGCAGCACTCCATATTATTTCAGCAGCAATACTTGCTTTGATATTTACATTTTTTTGTCTAACGCTTATTTTCATAATTCTATTTTTGTATTTTACGTTGCAAATATACTACTAAAAGGCATTGGAGAGAAATGTGTTAAAATCCCGACTTTTTGCCGACTTTTGTTTGTAACTCGCTGATAATCAGTTATAGGAAATTCTTAATTGATTTTTATTTTTATCTTAATTAGTATTTTGTGTATATTTAACTAAAATCGATGCGATTTTGAGGTTGCAGAACTATATTTTAACAAAGTTTATAGACAGTTTTCGCAAAGTGTTAATGCTCGTATTAGTGAGTTTTGCGACATTTCGCAAAGAATATCCTTTTTTCAACAGCCGAATTTCTTCCGCATACTCAGCCTTCATTGTTTCGTCAGACTTTCTGTAGCCTTGCTTGCGTCCGACACTGCCACCATTGGCACGGAAATTCTTATAGCCACTATCCATACGTTCTTTAATGGTTTTTCTTTCCATCCTTGCTATTTCCGATAGTATAGTAATAAGGAATTGGCTCATTGGATTTATTTTTCCGTCTTCCGTCAGTGTTTCAATACTATAATTTTGAATATACAGACTTATTTTCTTTTGATTGAATAACTCTATAACCTCTAAAACTTGAAGAGTGTCTCTTCCTAAACGAGAAAGTTCCGTTACTAGCACTTTATCAATTTGGTTAACCTCAACAAACTCCACCATTTTCATAAGCTCTGTACGCTCAGTATTTCGCTTTGCTCCTGAAATCTTTTCGGCAAAAGTTCCTACGATAGTCCATCCATTGCGATTCGCTAATGCGGTCAATTCGTTTATCTGACGTTCATAGTCTTGGGCGATAGTTGATACTCGTGCGAACAATGCTACTTTCATATCTAAATTGATTTATATGTTATTTATCACACTACAAAGTTAACACAAATATCATATTTAGCCAAAAACAAACGGCCAACTAAAGTTAATTATTTGTTACTTGGTTGATATTTTATGTCAATTTTGTACCTTTGCAAACAAAAGTATAGAGTATGGAATACAACCTGAGTAGCAAAGTGAAAGAATTATGCCGTCAAAGAGGCATTCAACTAAAGGATTTAGCTCAAAAGATGGGTATAGCCCCTGAAAGCCTTAGTCGGGCAATCAATGGCAATCCTCAACTATCTACAATTACAAGTATAGCGGACAACTTGGGAATCTCTATCTCAGAGCTTTTTGCTGTAAAAGAACAGATTCCATTGAATGCTATCATTGTGTGTAGGGATAAGACCTATACTGCTCAAACTCTATCAGAATTGAAACTGCTTGTGAATGAGATAGAACGTGAATATGCCAATCTTTGATAAGTGTGTTTATGAATAAGATAAAACTGAAATATGACCCCAATCTTTCTGTACGAGAAAATGCTGTAAGGTGTGGGGTATCGGAATCTGCCATTAGAAAGTTCATTAGGACAAATGGAATAGACCGTAATTATGACAACAAAGTCGCCAAGAAGAGAGCCATACTTACACTGAAAGAAGAAAACCCTTCCATATCATTGGCTGAAATGGCTCATAGATTAGGATATTCTGTCAATACCATAAGGAAGTACCTTCAAATGGACTTAGGACAGTCAAAAATTACCACTTCAAAGGTATCAACTTTTGATTTATCAAACAAAAAATTCATTATCAAAAGTGTTTCAGATGACCAAACAGAAATTCTTATGAATATACTAAGATTGTATGTTCATAAAGATACTTTTGATTGTGACTTAACATTTAGCAAAGGAGTATTCTATCAGCATATATCTATGCCTAAGTTGAAATTTGATAAGTACCCATTGAAAAAAGACGTTCTGCCTTTAGAAAAAGTAGAGGATATAAAAGATGCTTCCTTACATTCGATTGTGATAGACTTGCCTTTCATCGTAAAGGACTATAAAAGCGCACAAACCTCTATGATAGCACAACGATTCAATTACTTTTCTTCTGTAAAAGAACTATATGAGACTAATACTTCTATGATATCCTTAGCTTTTAGGAAACTGCATAAAAATGGATTCCTGATTATGAAAACTATGGATTTTGTATTTGGCAGCAGTCAGCATTGGGTCGGCAATTTTGTTCAGAACACAGCGAATGAAATAGGATTTGTTTTATATGACACTTTCATTTTAGTTTCTAGAACTAAAATACTCACCACCAAGGGAGAAAAACAACATTTTGCCCGTAAGTACCACTCATACTTCTTTGTATTCCGTAAGGGGAAAAAGCATAAATAGTGAGCCACTTCCAACTTTGATATGGAAGTGGCAGAAAAATACGATATAGCTCAGGTCTCTCTTTTTTAACTATTCTTGGGCTTGCCTCCATTAAATCGCCAAATGGTAACAATGATGGCCAAGGCAAAAGCTATCCAAGAGAATAGAGAAATAGCTGCATCTTGAAGCCATTCTTTCAGTGTCACGTTGGATAGCCGTTTGTTGTGGCCAAACTGATACTCAAACCAAACAAGATGCAAGGCTGCCGCAACTACACCAAGCAAATAAATTCCTAATATACTCATCTGATTTTGAATTATATGTTATACAAGAAGTTGAATATATATCATTCGTGTAATGACGTTCTATTTCGTTTCTATAAGGATGAGGATTTTACAAACTCAGCAATTTCAGATAAGATTTTATCCAAATCTCCAAAAGACAATCCTATCGCCCCTTCTGCCAACTTTGGAACCAGCGTGGAGATAGATTCGTTAGCATACTCATCCAATTTCCATTTCAACTGTTCTATTTCTTTCTTATTTGCGCTTAACAGGGGTTGATACTCCTTGTTTGTCAACTCTTTGTGCCGTAATTTTCTTTTCAGTTCCCTATTCTCTTTAGCAAGTTCTTCTTTCCTGTTTTGAAGGTTTTCTTTTCTGAGGTTGTACTCTTTGTAGAAAACTACTATTTCATCCTTTTTCAGTTGGTAAAGAGCGAAATGCCATTCTTTTTCATACTTGTCACATTTTTCCCTTAGACTTTCATAGTTTTCCTCCCAATCTCTTAGTTGTGCATTAAGTAAATTGACTTTGGCTTGATAACGAAACTCCTTTATGCTTTCTGTATAGAACTCTCTTGTCGTTTCATTCTTCAATATATCTATGACTTCGGGCAATGTATAGGCTTGATAAAGTTCTTTCGCATCGTGATAGTCTGCCAATATATCTGTAAATTTAGGCCATAATTTTTTGAAAAATGGAACTTTCACTGTTTCTGTCTTACCATCTTCAGTAACCATTGAGCAAAGGTTTCCACCACTTAACGGCGAACCTGACAAATACCATATCAAAGACATTGTATCATCTTTTTCACCAAATAGGACTGAATAAGGGCAATTATGCCACCATTCAATATATACGCCTAATGTGGCTGTTGAGAATGCTCCTGTATAGGCTAAACCGTTCCTGACTGTAACAGGCGTAAGCAACATCCTACTGTCATTGAGAATCCGTTTCCGATTGGCCAAGATGAGGAAAGAATTGTCTGTAAATAGTTTCTGCAAGTTACTCTCTTTCTCATCCGTCGGCTTGGGCTTTGCAGGTTTTTTCCCAATGCTTAAATACTCTTCTGTAGTGTCAAGCATAGGTGTTTTCTTACATAGTTCCACGATGGCATCCTGCTTAGGATAGCCTCGAATCACATTGCCGTCCTGCAACCGTATACCGTTCTCTATGATGATGTTATTCTCTTCCATATCCGTAATATTTTAAAGGGTCATCTTGCCGTAATCGGGTATAATCACCTTATTTTTGCTACCATATCTCAAAGTCACTTGTGTTGCCTCATTATTGAGATTCCACATATCTACTGCCCATTCATAATTGCACACCAACGACAAGGTGTGTTGTTTATGTCGTGACAAACCTTCCATAAAGTCCATCAGCATAGCTTGATGCTCAGGCGTAAGCACGTCCTTGTACGTCCCGTGCAAACAATAACAGTTCGTTTCCAAACAGACACACGTTTCAAACTTTCCGCCTTTCGTTTCTGTGTCCCGAATATGGAAATGAGGCGTAGTTTCTTCATCGTCTGTCTTTACATACATCTCGTATTTGTCATTATCACCGAAATATCCGATACGGGCGATATTCTCATCGCATTTGTACAACACTTTGAAATATTCTTTTGCTAACGGAACATCCTTTTCGAGCCTCTGAATGAAGTTCACTATATCCTCATCATCCGTACATTGGAGGCTCTTATATCCTATGCTCAGGAAATACTCAGTCAAACATCCCTTAATCTTGCCCCAATCGACCTTGTTGTCATCATACATCCGCTCCACATCGTCCAACATACCACATTTTAAGGAGATGGACTTCACAACGGAACTATCTTTCTCACAATCCACTCTTAGATGAAGATACATTCGTTTTAGTGTCCCCAATCGTTTCAATAGTAGGGCTTTCAATGATGAAGGCGACCACAGAGGCAGATAGCAATCAGTCAAAGCCTTGCTTATGGGGTTAAGTGAAATTATATCATAATCATCACCACCCCAATTCATATCTTCCGTACTTTTCTTCAATAATACTTTCATAGCATTCGGTTACAAAATTCTTTTTCAATAAGTCCGATTGATGTTTCCAAAACGGATGGAGAAAGTGATTGCGGCATAATTCCATACTTATCCAACAACTCGTAGAAGTGCTCCTTGACATCCCTGTCTAACATTTCCGTATGGAAATCGAGCAAAACCATTTCGTTTGCATCAGCTCCTTGCCTGAATGGGACGGCTTCTTCTTTCAGTCGTTGTACCTTTTGCTCGTAGGGCATCCATTCATTCAGTAACTTCTTATATTTGTCGTACTCATAAAGTATGTCTTGGAATTGCTCGTACAACCTGCCAAGTTCCCATTGCGCCCTGCCTTTGATGTTTTCCACTGAATAACCGTTATTATTGCGGAAATATTCTGCCTTGGCCAATCCTTTGTAGGGCTTGTCCATCGTAATGGAATAGGTGAAAGGAGGGATAACCCTGCAAGTCCCCTCCAAGGCTATTCCACGATATTCTTTGTTAATTTTGAATGCCTCGATTCTCATAAAGCCTCCTCCTTGTCGAAAGTCAATAATTCACCGAACAGATAGATTTTCTTTTCCCTCAACAATTCATAGTCAATGGGAGGAACAGTGTTGTTCCGCAAGGCAATTTTGCACAACATCAAAATTTTGCCCATATTGTTCTCTCCAACAAAACAACCGACATCCGTTATTTTGCCACATTCCTCTGCTATAAGCAGATTCAAATCCTTCTTCTTCATCGTAGGATATGCAGCACACAGTTCTTTCTTCCTTGCCCTACGTGCTTTCCTTAGTTCCTTGTTCTTTGCTCCCCATATCATACAGGTAGCTCCGTAATTGGCTGTGCTGTCTTCAATGATAACAGCATCGTCAGGAATGGAAAGGAGCAAATTTCTGAAGTCTGCATTGCCTATGCACTTCTGCCACACCACATAAAGCATCCATTGCAGACGGATTTCCTCCCAGTCTTGCCGTACATATTTAAGATTTTTGCGCTTGATTACTTTCTTAGCCAAGAAAGCATTCGGCTCTTCCATGAGGCTGTACTGTATAGACTGTTTTGATGAAGAATCGGAAAACTCTCCACAAAGATAAGCTGCTTCACTGGTAAGAAAAATATGCCCATTCAAGGCAAATGGATAGCCTTTGCACAAATTACCAAAGCTCAGAGGTATTCCATCTCGCACATCAGTTGCCCTGCAAAAAGGCCAACAGCTCAATTTGCTTGCATCGTACATTTCGGTACGGCCAAGCATTATATCATTAAAAAGTGATTGATTGCAAGAGTTGTGGCGATTGCCACCAGTAATGTTACGGTCATCCATATTGTTTGTTTTTAATTGTTAAACAATCCGCATCATTTTACCACCGTGGCCACAATATATAAGGCTCGGTTGGTGTACATTCAAGTACTCTTGATGCTTTACGATTGCAAATATACTATTTTTAATGCGAATTATTCTCTATTTGATAAAATATTTGCCAAGCGTTGTACCTTTTTTAATATTCATATTATCCTAATATGCTATAAACTAAAAGACTAATCCAACCTAAAATTTCTATTACTATCGTAGGAACTTTGGATAATTTCTCTTTATCTTCTTGCTTTATATTAGGATTCTTTTCTTTAATTCTTTTTTTTGTTTCATCAATTAACTGCTTCGTAGTTTCAGCAGATAACTTAAGGTCTTTACTATTTAATGCATCAAGCAATGACTCTTTTCTCTGAAGCCAAGCTGAATACAAATTTGATTGTACCACGTTTTTGGCATCAAGTTCCTTTTTACTTGCCTTATGCATCCAAACGTAAAAAATAATCATACCAACAAGGGCAAAACAATGAAATGCTGTTACAGTACCAATGAATAAAGAAAGATAATGTTGTAAGCACAGACCCCAAAAAGAATATAAGCCATAAAAGGGATGCAAAACAACTTATATATCCTTTATTCTCTTCTCGCTTTTTTAATGCGCTGATTTCAGCTTTCTTTATAGAATCCTCAGGTCTTTTAATCCTATCATTTTTATTTATCCCATCAATAATAAAATAAAATTTTTCATCTTTGCAGGTATATCTGATTAACCAGAAAGGTAAAATTAGTTCTTTACCAATACTATTATTGTAACTATATGAATAGCTTAAATCTTCATAATCGTTTGGAATTTGACTTTTTACGGCAGAAGATACTCTACGATCCAATATTGAATTGAAATCACTTTTCCGTAATACCATACTTTCGTCATCATCGGACGATTCCACCAATATTGACTTATCTTTTTCATCTAATTCATAATTGTCAGACAAATCATAGTATGCTAAATTAGACCTCTCATCTTTTATGAATGTATATAGTTCAGTTGGTATGTCTTCTATTTTACAAGATGGAAGTACATAATCAAAACCTCTTTGTGCTATTCCATTCATAGGATATCTCTTTGTCCTTGTTTTTGTTTCATTGCCAACTTTGTATTTCTCATACACAAGTTTTATACAAGACCAAGGAGCATCAAAGTTACAATGATAAAAATATGTAGGAACAAGATATGGCGTAATTTCATCTATAGTTAATCTGTCAAATGTGTCTTTGGGCAAATTATCTACATCAGATAAATGACACAAAAATGCTTTTATAGCATCATCTTGGTTGATGGTGAAGTTGACCATTCTTACCGTTGACAACTCTGTTTTGTGGGATTTCTTTTTACGCTTAGGTTTAGGCATAGGAATCTTAGTTCCGCAATACTCACAGAATCTACCTGCTGTGCCTTCTGCACCACAATTCGGACAAATCGCTTTGGTATTCATAAATATATCCTTGTTTATTATATCCGACTTCAAATTTTATTTGCCTGTAATCTTATCCTTTAATAATAGCATTGCTCCCTTTGCGAAGTCCTTAGCACCAAAAGTATTGTTCTTCTTATATTCCTTTTGCGCCTTGGCCTTGCTTTGATAGGAATTTATATCTATTGTAACAGGCACATCTTTAGGGACTGATAGAATGTCTGTAGCCACATTACACAAGAAATTTGTTGCTGCTCTCGTATCGTCATCAAACGAAAGGACTATCCTTGCATATTCTTTGTCGTATCTATCCAATCCCTTTTCTAAGGCGTATGAAACACTCTTTTCCGTAGCAAATTTTGCGACCTTATTCAAATCTGCTTGCCAATCCTTAATGATTATGAAAATTTGAGGTTTACCACTGTTCACCTTCTCTTCAAACAATGGCATCCATTCGTTATATTTGCTGAATACTACATTACATATACCAAATGAATTTATCCCCAATCGCGGGTCATCGTCAGTCATTTTCTCTTCATCAGCAGGGTCTATCTTATCCAAATCCAATGCCATAAGGAATGTTACCTCATTCTTAGGCTCTGTATTCTGCATAGTGATAAACTCTTTAAAGTGTGATAATATAGTATCGTAATATGATACTCCGTCAGGCGATTCTATTGTTGTACGGGCATCAAACAATTCATATCTTACGCCCATCTCATTCGCTGTTTCCGTTGGTTGGATAGGATTCTGTGCTTTTTCTTCAGTTGCTGCAACAATATCATCCTTGCTCTTATCTTGGAGAAACTGTTTGCCACATACCTCACATTCTTTGGCAAGTGCAGGCATTTGACTGTGGCAATAAGGGCAGAGTTTGGTGCATAAGCGTAGTATGCTCTGAATGTCCTCACTTAAATCTCCATTATTCGCATTGTCCCTTAATTGGCCGAAAAAAGATTTGCTTTCACCTTTGGGTATAAATTTCCCCCTAAGTTTTAGAGAGTTTTCATCAAATTTGAAAACAGAACTTTCATAACCTTTCTTTATGGCTCGCTCATTATACTTTTGCACCATCTTTTCAATTTTGTCTTTTGCGTCTAATGGTACGTCCCATTCATGACTTTCGCTTGAAATATATTCCTGCGTTTCAAGCACTCCCATTAAGTTATCTTTGCCCATAGCTCACTTAATTTTGTTGGATATTATATTGGTTATGAATAAGAATATTATTTGAAAAGCTACAAGAAGTATGAGTGCTATCATTGCCCAATTATCCTTTATTCTGTCAGGGGAAAAGGCGGATAGCATAAATTCTATGAATCCCAATGCAGGGTATATCACATACAAAGATGCTTTGAAACCATCCTTTAACGGAAGTATGCCTATCAACAACATAAATATGCCCGTGAGTACAATGATACTGCTACTGATAAGCACATTCACCCATTCGTATGCGCTTAGCACAATTCCGAATAAAAGGTTTGCCAACAGAAGTACCAAACAACTGAAAATGATTATTCTCTTCATATCCGTATGATTTATAAAGATGGTAATGGTGGAGGACATTCATTCTCAAACAAATGCTTAAAATCTTCCATGTCTGAAATTTTTATCCACGACTTCAGCCCTTTCTTCCAAACAAGGGTGTCTGCGTTGATTTCGTTGGATGAATATTTCTTGCAAACAGAATCGAATTCCATTGGGCCTATCTGCTTGCCTTGTATGCCCAAATAATAGCTTGTTGTTTTAGGCAATGGTGGAGGAACATCGTCAGAGGCTAAGCTATTGGAGAATGTCTTTGCAGCCATAGTCCCGACAGCACCACCTATGCCAACCCCTGCGCCTAATCCAAGTGCAGCATTCATTGCGCCTCCGCTTTCGTTTTCTGCTGCTGCATCCAATACATCAAAGGAACGGGAAAGCCTATAATTCTTCTCACCCATAATCTTGATTTCTGCTGCTGCATCTTTGGCATCTTTCAGATTTAAGAAACTTGGGTCATCCTCTTTTACTGTAATGGATATGATATTGAACATTTCTATGCCTATGCCATATCTCATAAAAACTTCTTTCAGACATTCTTTTGCATATTCTGACAAAGCCTCAACCTGTGAATTGATATTCAGCACAGATAAGCCTTCTTCTTTCAACTTATCATAAACGATGGTGGTCAGTTTAGACAGAATAATACCTCTAAAATATGAAACGACCTTATCCACAGCGAAAGAAGACATGTTGCCAACCAACTTTTCAAGAAATGTCCTTGGTTTCTCTATTCTGAATCCATATTGCCCATACGCTCTGATTGGGACAATAACATCATACTTAGGGTCTTCTATCTGTAATGGCGTTTGTGTACCCCACTTGCAATCAAGCAATGAAATTTGATTCACAAACCATACTTCTGCTTGAAATGGAGAATCACCTCCGAATGGCAAGTTTACGACCTTATCCAAAAGAGGTATATTCTCTGTTTTTATGGTGTAAGTGCCACTGCCAAACTCATCATAGAACTTGCCTCCTTTCACAAAAATAGCTGTCTGCCCAGAGTACACAACTAATTGCGACCCTAAGCGGATTTTATCAGACGGGAACTTGCTTACAAGCTCAGTGTCTGACACTTCACATTTTACGACATCAAGAATAGGCATAAGGGTCTGTTATTTTTGAAGTTGCATTATATGATAAGCTGGAAACCAAGGTATGAAACCCAATATCTTTCTTGGGATGATTGCAACAGCTTCATATTTCCCTTTATATTTGACAGTACGAGGACTAATTTTTTCTGCTACACATTCTAAAATTAGGTTTCTGCTCTTTGCATCAAACAAGCCGTATTTGCCACTTTTTTTCACAGTAAAATACCTTCCGACATTATTCCAATCAAAGACATAGATATCCTCATAAGCACATGACAATATTTGTTCTCCGTTAATTGAGCAAATGCCTTTTACCCCTTTTCTTGACACGATGAAATGTCCTGAAATAGGCTTTATATCAGAATATAGAGGTGGTATAACGACTTTTTGTTTTTCATCTACAATATCGATATCTCCATTATCAAATGTTCTAATATAACGACCTTTGCAAATCGCTTGGCTTTTTATTACTTTGGGAACATTCATATCTTTTCTATAGAAAGAATTATAGCATTAGCGTCTTTTCTGATTGTTCCTCTTTGTTTCAAAACGGCTATTGCTTCGGATTCACTACCTGAATGAAGCATAATTGTTGCAGTGGCATTAGTAGAACTTGCCGAGTCGACTACACGATATTTTACTCTATAACTGTTCATAACACTTTCCAGTTATGCACTTTCGGCTCAATAGGTGCGGTAAAATTTGATGTTGAGACACAATAAAAGAAGAGTGAGCCTACTTGTCCCCAATCATCTTTTGTGGTAGGCTTTAACTCGGAGTGCCTCTGAATATAGATGACGGAAACGGCTCACTCCCTTGGCATCTATATGCAGTGGTACATATATGTCTACCAAGAGGGAGCGTTCCTGCGCCATTCCAATATTCAGTTGAATTTCCGAGGTTCTACCACAAATGGAATGAAGCCAAACGCTTCCAATACTATGTCTGCCAAAAGCCTAAAGAGGCTAATGACGTGCCAAAGATACAAAAAAATGCGTTATCCATGCAGATTTTTCTGAAAATATTTGCAGCATTGATATTTTCTATTATAAAGAACAAATCAAGGCTGTTTTCATTCTATAGAAACAAGCAATCAAAAACAGATACTTCACAGGTATCAACTTTTGATTGTCGTATCTTTGAATCAAGATAACCTTTTAGATTATGCTGATACATAAAAGATACTGTATCAAAGTCCGTTGAAAGATTATTTTGATACAGTTCTCATTTTGCTACAGTTAGTCAAACCAAAAGATTTCTCACAGAATTTACATAGTTGATTCCACCACTTGTACTATTCAGCATCTTTTCCCAAGTCTGACGGATTTTAGTCATTCTCTTGTCAAATCCTGAACGGGAAGCATAGAGAGGTTTCAAAGTCATCTCGATTGTTTTTATATCTCCGTGGTATGCATTCAATATCTTCTGCATAGCAAAATCATCAAAGGTGTCTGCTTGAATTTCGGGCACGTCTGAAGTGTGGCCAAATACTCGGTCGTACATAGTCAGTATGAGGTTGGCTTCTGCATTCAACACCTCATTGATATAAGTGTCTCTGAGGTTAAGGTAACTTCTAACTTTACCAATAGTTTCAAGTTTTACCTCAAACCTTGTTACACCATTGAATTGCTTTACGACCTCCCATTTGTTAGGGAGTATAGAAAGAAAGTCCTTATTCTTAGGCTTGATTATTTCTTTCTCTTTGCGATAGATACGGATGCACTCTTTACACTTGGAAGATTTAACGTCTCTAATGAAGTCTATACCTTCACTATCGTAATAATCCCATTTGTAGCGTCTGTAATTCTTTACCCATATTGACAATGCTTGCAGGGTTTCATCTGATAGGGTTGCATGTACATCCTTGGTTACATCTGCAGAGGTGACACATCCCGTTTGCAATATACCTTCCACATCAATAAGGCAGATACCCAACTTGTTGATGTTTTCAAGGCATTGACGAATGGTGTGTTTGGATATGAGCTTGGGATAATCTTCTCCAAGTATCTTACTCGAAAACTCCAAGGTTAATGTTTGCTGTGGTTTGCTTATTGCAATGTATAAGTTGAATGGTACACTCTTATCATTCTTGGATGAGTAATATAGACCTGTTAATTCCCCATTCTTGGAATTATACGTTTGGTTGAACTGAATCTGTCGTTCTAACAGATATTTATAGTTGGCTTTTATCTTCAGCCTGTCGAATGTTAAATAAGTCACTATTCATAAGAATATCCTTTTTATTTTTCAGAAATGTACTCTACAGGCTACATTTCCCCCTTTTGATAATGCGATAACAGAGAGAGGTGACAGCCTCTCTTCTATTTATTCTCACTATCTATACTATCGGAATCGTTTCCCAATAGGCTTTGAGGGCAACTGATATCGCCCTCTTGTGTTGTGCACTTTTAGCCCGCCCTTTGAGGCTTGCGCTGATTTTGCGTTTTGTTTCTTCGCTTCTTTGTCTTGTAATTCTTTTCATACTCTTAATCCATTATACATATATAAATATAGGTAAGACTGAAAGGATTATCAAGATTAGTAAGTTCCTCTCAAATTCTGTAGAAAATTTTGAGGATGACAAAGCACTTGGATTAAAGACATACCCCTCTTCCTTAAGGAAGGCATTATAAGCGGGGATACGGGGGTAGGAAGACATACATCCCCCTACCTGCCAATATGTTACAAGTCCATCCCTGACAAAAACACTACTGAAAGTGCTTGCCCATAATTTAGGGGTAAGTTTTTCTGTATTCTTTTGGCCATATATCTAAGAAACAGTATCTTTGCGAAAAAGAAATCAAACCGTCGTTCTTTGAACTTTGTTAGGTGGAAGTATTGGCTTTGTGGGGTCAGGAATCCAATGCCTCAACTCCCAAATCTTATCCAAGTCCTCTAAAAATTGGTTCGAGAATAGAACGGTCAAGGGTACTTCAAACCCTTGATAATCGACTGATTATCAAGGGTTTTTCTTTTTATCGGGCGTGCTAAAAGTGTACTTCCTGACGAAAAGAAAAAGAAAGAGTACTTTCGCCGTTTTATCAACCTTATATTTATGCTTTATTAACAAAGATGCTGCATATTTCTTCCTTTCTCCTGCTTTTGTTTGCTTTGAAAACGGTATCCATCACTTATCTTTGTAACCCAAACCGATTTTAATGCACAACGTATATGGAAGATTTCAGAGAAACCAACTTCAAAAAGATACAGCAGTTACTTGATAAATGTGTTGCCCATGAATACGGGATGAAAACTAATGCGCTTGCCTTAAAGCGTGAATACCTGACGGAAGCGCAAATGAATGACTACATCCGGCAAGAAATTTTCAACGTGACCGAGAACCTTGTATCCCTATGCCAAAAGAACCGTGCCCTGCACAATATACGTTTTGACATACTGATGCCGGACTTCCTTTGGGAAAGCGGTTTCTTCGAGAATCTCTCTTTTGACGAGCGGAAAAAATATATTTCGTTCCAATGTTCTTCTTTTGATATGGACAAATACCTGCAATCTTCCACTTGCTATGATGAGCAGCTTCCGTTCTTTTCTTCCATTGTGCGCCTTGTCATGCAGACCCAATATCTGCAAATACCTCCAACAATCGGAGGACGCCAGTCATGCCTCTGTTCCTTTGGATGAGAAATCAGAAGAACAGCCAAAAGAAGAAGAGAAGGCACAGCCTGAGCCGACCAAGATAGTCGGGAAATCCAATCCATTCAAATCAGTCCTTACAACGCAACAAATCAAACTGTTGGTCGAATGTATCAACGAAGCGCACATATTCACCACGACAATCACCCCGAAAATCCTTTCGGACTTCTTCGCCTGCAAACTGAACGGGGTATTGAAGTCCAACAACAACCGCTTGCTGGCTTATCTGATGATGCAGCTTAGCTGCTACAACTATATCGCTTATGAGTGGCAGTCCGTCATAGCCAACAACAAGCTGGTACTTGCCAAGATAAAAGACAAATACCTCACACGCAGCGACTTGTCGAGCGCGACAGACAACGTGAAGTGCATCTACCCGAAAGGATACGAAATCATAGACAAATACATCAAGCAACTGCAAAAAGGTTGAGCATAGTCTGAGCGGTCAAACAAAGCTCAATTAGACTTCATTTCCAAGCCTTTAACTTTGCCCCCGTTAACAAAACGATGCGGCATGTCGGCATAGGTCAAAACAAAAATATTTCACGTGAGTTACCCGTAACTTATGTGTTGATGTTTTGGAGGATGCCGATTTTTGCCCCATCAAAAATAAAACGAGGTGCGCACCTTCATATTGTTTCACCAAAAAGTTTCAAGCAATATGGAAAAAACTTTGGAAATGCGAGTGGAAGAACTCGAAAGAATGTTGTTCCTAACCAAGAACGTGCTTAGCTTTGATGAAGCGAGCACATTCCTCAACCTGTCCAAAAGTTACCTTTACAAGCTGACTTCGGGCAATCTGATTCCCCATTACAAGCCGCAGGGGAAGATGCTTTATTTTGAGAAGTCCGAACTGGAAGCATGGCTCCGCCAGAATCCGGTAAAGACCAAAACGCAGATAGAGCAAGAAGCGCAGAAGTATGTTCTCAACCATCCCTTAAAGAAGTAAAGCCCATGGAAAACAAGAAAAGCACGGAGGCTAAAGGGGACACCATCATGAATAAGGAAGATTTTGCTGCCCTTTGGAAAAGCATCCGCCTGAAAGTGACGGACACTTACGATGTGCCGCCTGAAATCCTTTGGGTGAACGGCTCCACCATCGGGACGCTGGGCAACTTCAGCGCCTCCACAGGCAAGGCGAAAAGCAAGAAGACGTTCAACGTCTCCGCAATCGTGGCAGCGGCACTGA